>Ga0080013_1005960_pt1 | contig 11069 bp, 16 predicted proteins | sample ETNvirenome_6_85_FD_69236 | JGI IMG/M metagenome (GOLD analysis project Ga0080013, IMG submission 69236) | Marine viral communities from the Pacific Ocean - ETNP_6_85 (SPADES assembly) (version 2) | ecosystem: Environmental > Aquatic > Marine > Oceanic | place: Pacific Ocean | collected 2013-06-19
ACACTACTGAATTCATTATCTTTTCTGTCAAAGAGTATTGATTGACGCCAATTAAATATTATAAATAAGGGGTACATCGTGGGGTACGGTTTTTAACGATGTAGTACTAAATGATATGACAAATAAATTAAAGTTTACAGATAGAGCTATCTTCCACTGGAAATCAGATTTTAGTCCAGGTCCAAATAGTAAATCACTTAAACCCAAAGATAGAGTTTACACTCCATTCCATATGGATAAGCACACTCAATTCAAAGGTCTAAATCTTTGTGAATATAAAAAAGGTGATAAACATTTTGTAATTAAATTTAGACTAAAGGGTCAAAACAAAAAGAAGAGAATTTTCTCTCTAGGAAGATTTGATAACAACCTTAATGTGATAACCGGAGAGACTAAATTCGGTGTTAAACAATGCCAAGAAAGATTATTTAGAATAGCCAAAGAACACCAGGACGAATACGGCAGATGGGTAAAAGACCCAAACATAACTGTATCATTCACCAGTGTTAATCAATCTATATCAATAAGAAATCTAATTGAGGAATACGCTAAAGCTGGATTTGAAAAGATGTTTAATGCAGAAAAGATGAAGGGCAACTCCATAAGAGATAAAGTCCGACATCTATTTGGTTATAACTTACGTGTGAGACACCTGGAGTACGACACCGATGAAAAAGGCGATGGCTTTGTAAGGTTCGTTCCATCCAAACAATTAATGACAACAACTGGAGAAAAGAAAAATATAAACAGACCAGCACCAAAAGATTGGGATGAATTGTTTAAGTGGTACCCTCCAGGTAAGTTTATTCTGAAGGACCATCGTTTTAATCTCCGTGGAATTAAATCTATTTACGATGATAAAATTGGAAAAGTTAACATTGAAGATTTAAGAACTAAATTAATTATAGACCACTTGTCCCAATATACCTCTCATTCAACAAAGTATGACGCTATGGAGTGTTTTAGAACTCTTTGGCACTTTGCAATACACCAGGGTTATATGGAAAATGACGCTATGATTAATCCAACTTACTTGGTCCCAATAAAGAAAGGAAGACCAGTACCAAACAAATATAAACTTAAAATATTTAGTGATAAAGACTGGGAACTATTATTGGAAGTGTGTAATGATTTATCTCATAGATACCCCTGGCAAACAGACGCCATAGTATTACAAGCTCTAACTGGCTTACGTAGAACCGAGTGTTTTCAACTGAAAAAGAAAGACGTCAAATACTTTAAAGATAAAAAAGGAAATCTGACACCTAAATATTTAATTAACAAAGCTGGACAAAAGAAGATTGTCTATGGTGAAATACATATAAGAGCTTCAGTATCTAAAATGGCCCAGGAGGAGTGGATACCAATTATAGAACCAATTAAAACTTGTTTAGAAAACATTGAGACAATCCCTAACAGACACTTTACGTACCATAGCAAGATGTATAACAAGTCTCATAGAAACTATGCTTTAGCTTATGCAAAAAACCTTCCTTGGTTATTCTGTTCAACGCAAGTCCAGGTAGGAAAACTATTTGATAGTACATACAGATTTAGCAGTAAGACTAGATTGAGAACAGACCATCATTGTTGGCTAGAGATAAGAAGAGAAATGAAAAAGAGAAAAGGTTTAAGTGCCGATGATGAGTTTTTATGTACCTCAAAGATGTTGAGAAAAACATTTACCCATAAAGCAAAAAGAGCTTTTGATGGCCGTTCTGACATCGCTAAACGTTTCACTAGACATTCTAACGAAGATATATTGGAAGGTCGTTATGATGGTGCAACTAGAGAAGAGGTCCAACAAAATTCAACTGAATTAGCAGAAGTCCTAGATTTTGTGAAAAAGAGAAGAGCATAACCTCTACTAACACCTGGGGGAACACCTGGGGTTTACACAAATCGTTAACACTGATACTTAACGATGTATGAGAAAGCTATTAAAGATGTTAGAGCAAAGAGGTATTTCTGAAGATGAAGCTATTGAGTACATAGAAAAATCCATACCTTATAAAAGAACCTGGAAGATGTGGAGATTTACATTGTATCTATGGAAAAGAATTGAGAATGAGAAACGAGGAATAAATAAAAACAGAATTGAAACAGTTGCAGAAGTTGTCCATATGCCAAAGTATAAACGTTTATATGACACCTTCCCTCTTATGCCTTTTGACGCTGACAAAGAAATTAAAAACCTAACACAACTAATTGCTGAACCAAGGCAATCCAAAGAGTTTAAATCAAAGCATTTTGTTTACGAAGGAACAAAGAAAAACATCCCACAATCAGTCATTGATAAATTAAGATAAGCCACCATATATATAATACATCGTACAACATATAGTTGACGATGTTCCTATTTTACCCCTTTTCTATAATATTTGATAACATCGTTGAAATAATCTTGACGATGTCCTGGATTTTTAGTACTATAACTTTATGAATACGTTAATTGGGAACTTTCGGAAAAATGATTTACAAATTTCCTAAAGCTCTATACCGAAGAAAAGAACTGTTGGAACTAATCCAACTGGCGTCATCTACACTGGACGTGTGGATTGCTAGACTTAAATCTGAAGGAAGAGATTTAAGAGAAATGGGATTGTATCAATTAAAAGGTTGTAAGTATGACTTATGGAACCCAGTTGAGCTTATTCAATTTATAGAAACTGAACAAATACAGTTGAGAGTTGGAAGACCTAAAAAGAAATTAGTTGGCTTTGGTGTTGAAGAGGCCGAACTAAAAGAGGTTAATCACGTTCTTACTGTTGTTCAGAATAATCACGTTGAACACAAACAAACAAATGGAAAAGGAAACTAAATGATACACAAAGAAAAAAGAGAACCTAAAGAAGTTAGAAAAAATATTGCTAACGCTTTAGATAAGACTTGGGACTGGACAGATTTAACTGACCCTATCCCTAACTCTATAATGGATAAATTTGAGATTAAAGAAAGTCCATTTAAGAAAAAAGAAACTAAACCAAACTTTGTTTTGGTTGAGAATAAGGAGGTTGTTTAATGAGTAAACCATTAATATTAACGTCTCCTAAAGGGAGAGCTATCTTCCCTCATCTTACGGAACCTGACACTAAATTCAAACCTGAAGGTGAATACCACGTTAAGCTGGAGTGTAATAAAGCTGACTGTGAGAAAATAGTAAAACAGATAAAAGATTTAGTGGCCCTGAAGGTTAAAGAGGAACACACTAAAAATCCTAATGTTAAAATCAATTATGCGCCATTACCTTTTGAAGAGAAGGATGAAAAAATAATCTTTAACTTCAAGATGAAAGCTAGTGGAACAAGAAGGGACAATAAAAAAACCTTCACACAATCACCAGTATTGATGGACGCAGAATTAAAACCACTTGGACACGATGTTCAGATATGGGGAGATAGTATTTTAAGAATTACTTTTGAACCACACTCTTACTCAATGCCAGTTGGTTTAGGTTGCACATTAAGATTAAAAACTGTCCAGGTGTTAGAACTGGTGACTGGAAAAGCCACTAACACTTTGGGTGAACTTAAAGTTGAACCAATGGTTGCACCAGTGGTTAAAACTGAAAGTGAAACGCCATCAAACCACAATTTATATTAGGAGGTAAAAATAAATGGCAAACGTAGAAAAAAGAATAGTCGTAGCAACTAATGACCCAATGTCTCATATGGAATTAGAACTGACAACGGCTATTCAAGAGGCCTATGAAAAGGCAGTCAAAGAAGGTTTTAAAGGAACCATATCTGACTGGATTAAAACTGCACCAATAGATGAGGTTAAAAAAATTAATCTTAAAGATGGTGGACCAGTAGATAACAAACCAAGAGAACCTAAAGGAGTTAGAAAATTAAATATTGCTGACTACTTTGAAGTTGGAAGAACTATTGCAAGTTTAAGTCCAGCAGAACGAGAGACTGTATCTATCTTGGTTAAAAAAATGTTAAGACCTGGAAATCCCCAGGACAACTAATGGGGATTACCATAATACCTAAAGCCAAACTAAATGGAAAAAGAAATTATCCTTTTATGATTAGGTTAGGAAAAAAGATTTATAAACTTTTCTATGGACGTTTCGTTGAATGTGACGCCAAAGGAAAAATTAAGAGTAGTAAAAAATGAAACTGAACTTTGCACCAACTTTTAAATACTTTAACCAAGAGAAAACCATACTTGGTAAAAAGATTAATGTTGATACCACAAAAGAGTTGAAGGACCAGGACTGGTTTAAGAGTGATTTATTTAGTGCAACAGAAAAAGATTTTATTAAAAAAGTATGGATTATTGCTGGAACTAAAATCAGAATGATTGAGGAGATTGAATAGTGGCTTACGAAATGGATGTTAGAAAAGGATTATACCCTGATGAAGAAGGTTATAGAGGAAGTCTCACTGGAAAATTTATGAAGGAGAGAGCAATAGAGGGGAAAGTGACTAATAAATTTAATTACATCCACCCACAAAAATTCCATACCAAACTTATGAAAACTGGGGCCTTACGAATTATGAGGTCAGACCATCCTACTTATACTGACATTAAAATTAGAAACGATATTGAAATGACAGAAAACAAACCTCCTAAATACTTTCAACCAAAACAATGGAACACAGAAAAGTTAATGTTTAACTATGACGCCTTATGGCACCTAACTTCTATTGATAAAAAATATTATGAAACATTAATTAAGTTATTAAAAATGGGATTACGAAGAGTTTATTTTGATTACAAAGTACCTGAAAATCAATGGGTGTTGGAAGGAAAGTACCTGGAGGAAAAAAGATGAAGTTTAATAGCACCAGTAAAAATCCTAGAGCAGATATAAAAAATAAGTTGGTCCAGTACAATCAGACAACTGGATTGTTCACAAACCCTGACAGAACAATAGCATTTAAAACTTATGAAGACGCTGACAGATACAATAAGTCCCTTGGAGGAACAACACAAAGAACACCTGGAGTGAAACCTAGTGAGACACCTTTTCAGGACACATTAAAGAATATCCAAAAGAAACCCACTGGTGTTCAATACAAGAATTCTTTAGAGAGAGCTGAAGAAGAGAGAAAAGAAAGATTAAATAAAGCGTGGGGAATAAATAAAAAAAATCCGACACCTAAAGTTAGACAAGAGACAATGACAGAACGCATTGAAAGAATTAATTATGAATATGGAGACACAACTGTTCCAAAGCCAAAACACTATGACAATCCCTATATTGTGGACCACGAGAACTGGAAACAACAACCTAGAAAATTTGATAGCCAAGATAAAACAACTTATCCATCAGATAGAGACCAAAAACAACGAATGAGTACTTGGGATATACTTGTTGAAAAAGCTAGACTAGACCCAAAAGACCCCAATTCAAAGGATACTAAACGAATGGTGATGAAACAGTACTACAACAAAGACCAACGTAAATGGATGGGTGATAATGAGTTAAAACTAATTGGTAAACATAAGTCTCAACTAGAGAAACCCAAACCAATTATAGAGAACCCAACATTATCTTTAACACCTCCTATATGGAAACGTGAGGAACCAATATCTAACGAACCTGAAATAAATATTGAGGACGTGATTAAAGAAAAAACACGTATGAAACCTGGACTAAATGAGGATTTAGTAAAACTTCAATCAGACATAAATAAAAACATTGAGTACGTGTTGGGACCAGGAAAGAAAGAAGAGAAATCAGAAAGTATGAGTGAGAAGACAAACAATCAAGAGGAGGAGAACATCTATGACAGATAAATGGAAATATAAATCTGTTTCTTTAAAGAATTCTACTTACTCATTACTAAATGATTTATCAAAAACTTTAGTACCTGGACTTGAATTGTCCAATGCAAAAGCAGTAGAGAAATTAATTTTAGATAAGAGTAATACAAATTGTAATTCTTCAAGAGACACAAAGGAGAACTACAATGGCAAAGAAAAATCCGAAAACTAAAATAGTAATCACAGAAAAAGACAGAAAAAAATACGGCGTGTGTGAACACGACCAAGTATCTTACAAAGCGTTAGACAAGATGTGCAAAGACTTGTTGCTACACTGCAAGAGACTATCAAGAGACATAGACAGAAAAGGTCGGATGATGGAACTGTGGATGAACAATAGGAAACTATGGACAGAAAAAATAAATGCTGACTTACAAAGAAGAGCAGACAACCACAAACAAGATATAGAAACACTTGAAAACGCCTATAAGAAAAGAATTAATGAACTACAAGAACTGTACGATGAAGCCATTGAAGTTAATGCAGACGTTGTTCAAAAAAATAGAGACTGCATAAAAGCAAATCAAGAACTACTTAAAGACCACAACGATATTGTTAGAGCATACAACGGATTAGCTGAAATGGGAAAATACGCCGAAGAGTTAGGTGTAAACATTAAAGAACACAATAAAAAATTACCTGAACACGACAAATACGAATTCTCTCAAAAGCATACGTTATTGGAAAGTGGAAAAGTAAGACATCAATACAAACTAAAACCCAAAAAGAATGGAAAGGACAACTAAATGAAAAAGAAAAAAATAAACTGGAAGAAAAGACTAGAAGTTTTTTACGATACACCTGAAGGTGAAAAGAATGTTAACAGACATTTAAGAAAAGTATGTGTGGAAAATCCTGGTGCCTTTAGAGAAGAAATATTTAAAAAGTTAGAACAATCTCTACTGACTAGGAGTATTCACTAATGCTTTCACTTGAACAATTATTTGAAGGCAACCAAACTCATAGAGGAGTGTTAGGTTCAATAGTAAACGGACATAAAAAAGCGTGGCTTGAACCAGTCCCTTTTGACTGGGAGAAACATTTATCAGGTGAACTACCCCAAGGTTTATCTCCGGTTAACACTGAAACTGGTGAATGTAGATGGATATGTTTAGATATAGACCTGAAGATTAAACCTGAAGAGTTTTGTAAAAACATCTTTGAAAAGATAGGAACCCACTATTTTTGCTTTGGGACAATGACTGGTAAGTGGAGAGTTGTTGAATTCCTTGATGACTGGATGGGTGTTGATGAAGCTAAAGAACGTGCCAAACAATTAGAAAAAAGAGTTGAGAAAGAACTAAACTACAAATGCGATAGTGGACACACTCTCCCACAAAGTTATGATTTAGAAAATGGTAAATGTGGAGGGTGGATATTCCAACCATATCACAATGAAAAAACTGTGTGCTATTCACCTGGAGGACAACCTTTAAGTAAATCTCAATGTGAATTCAGGGCCAAATACAGAAACTATCCTTTAGTTGTTGCCTCCGTTGGAATGATAGGAGAAGGAGAAGGCAGTAGAAGAAAAGCGTTGTGGTGTGTCTTACTCAATATGAAACACAATGCAGAACTTGATGTGTCACTAGAGGATTTAAACCAAAACTTTAAAACACCTTTAGATGAACGCCAACTACAATTAGATATAGCTCACGTCACTAAAACAACTGCTAAACCTGAATATGATAAAAAATATTTTTTAAATGGATTACCGACCTGGGTAGAAAAAATATGTAATGCAAAACCTTGTTTAGACGCAAAGAGCTTTAGCGCCGTAGCAACTGAACTTGTGGACCAATATATCTATGTAAGAAATAGAGGTGCCTTATATGAAAAATCCACTTTAACCTTTGTGGATAAAGAAAACTTTAATGACTACTGGGCCACTTATTCAAAGAAAGAAAAGAAATCTATGTCAAAGATTTTATTTGAAGATGAACGGATGGTTAAAGTTAAACAATACTTTTGCCACGCTGGAAAAGAACCTGGTGTAATAAACATAGAAGAGGGAGAAGTAAAAGGACTAGATGGAGGAACTTATTTAAACATCTATAAACCAAGTGATATTATTTCAAAGAAAGGTGATGTTAGCAGACTAGATGAATATTTTAATTTTGCTTTAGGTGAAGACAACTGGAAAGTATTAAAACAATTCCTGGCGTTTATGCTGAAGGAACCTGGAGTTAAAATACAATGGTTCATAATCATTCAAGGAAAAACCCAAGGTGTTGGAAAGAAATTGTTAGCGCAAGTTGTTCAAAGAATGTTCGGTCCAAGAAATGTTAAACCAAATGTATCTTTCAAACATATCGTTAGTGGACACTCAACTATTATAGATGGAAAACAAATTATATTTCTTAATGAAGTAGCACTAGCAAAGAACACTGGAAAAAGAAAAGAAATGTCCGAAGAGTTTAAGGACCTAATAACAGATGACAACTTAATCATTAATCCTAAATTTAAAGACCAAATAGAAATACCGAACCTGGTGAACTTCATCGTGTTGTCTAATAGTAAGACGCCAGTTTATATTGATGAGGAAGACCGAAGAGCTTACGTAATCTCAATAAGAAGGACCAAAGAAGAGATTAAATCAATGTTGATAGATAAGCATTATAAAGCAGACCTAAAAGCTCTCTATGATGACCCTTCAGCGTTTAAATGGCACCTGGAGAATGAAGTTGATTACAATAGAGAAATGTTTTTTGAACCAGCACCAATGAATAAAGATAAGCAAGAAATGATAGAGGACAACAAAGGTGAATTCAAAAAAGTTATGGATATGAAACTAGAAAATCTTGGTTTTCCATTTTCAAACCTTATTGATAAAGACGCAGTTGAAATCTACTCATACAAAGGAATGATTAACCTCAACACAACATATGAAGCTATGCTTAAACACCCAACGTTTAGACAAAGCCAAAAAATGTATTGGGGATTAGATGAGCTTACTGAATATCTTAAATCAAGAGCTATACCTTGGAAGAACGGAAAGTTAACACGACAAATAAAAACTGTTAGAGGATACATAAGAGTTTATCAACTGCACGACTGGGTCGTTAAAGGAAAAAGATTAAAAGATTTAGACCAAGGAGAGCTAGGCGCATTATGGGATTTAAAACTTGATAGTAAAGATATGGCCGAAACTATCCCAAAACTTCCTAACTATGAAGATGGTCCATACAAAAACAATAGTGATTATAAAAGCGTGTGTTGGTCTTGCAAACAAGACATAGAGTTAACTGAAGAGAATAGATGTACTGAATGTAATTATGCAATCAGGTGTTCCTGTGGTGAATGTGCGTGTGATAAACCTGGTAATGAGTATATGAAAAAACAAAAGGAGTTTTACTGATGTCTCCTACAAGTAAAAAAAGAAAATCAGCACTGCTACAAAACCTGGTGAGAGATAAGATATTAAAAAACTTTCCACACTTAAAGAAGAAGGATGTCATCACTGCGAGTAATGGAAGTAATGGACCTGATATCGTATTGTCTAAAACTGCTAGAAAACTTGTAGGTGTTAACTTTGAGTGTAAAAATCAGAACAAGATGAAGACTGTATATGACTGGTATAAACAATCAGACAAAGGTTCAGGTAAACTAACTCCAGCAGTAGTAATGAAGATGAACACACGGCAACCACTTGTAGTGATTGACCTGGATGATTTCTTTGACCTTATTAAATAACATCACGTAATCACGCCTTTTTATAAAGCCACAAAATACAGATAAATCTTTGGAGACAACTCACTTGATACTTTCTGTTTTACCCCTGATGACCTGATGTCCTGATGGTGTGTGTCTAAAAGTTAACGGATACAACAACGTTGTGCAATCAGCACCATCAAGTATATTCCGTGCAGACACAGTGGGTTCACTGGGGTCAAAACACTACTTTTAAAGAGGTAATAAATTATGTTAACAGACGAACATCTATACACACTTACAAGGACTGAATTCGCAAAAGAGATAGGAAAATCAAGGGAAGCAGTCAAAAAGGATATGAAGAGAGGTAAGTATAAAGAACTCTATATCTTCAAAAACAATCAGTATTATTTTAAAAGCCGAGAGGCCGTGCGTGAAATGAAGGGTCCAAAGCCACTTAATTTGTACCCACTAAAAAAGAAATATAATCGTGGCAATCACGACAAAGCAGTTAAAGAAGGACGTTATCCAAACTTCGCTTTTGCAAACCACAACGCTATGAAAAGATTAATTGCGATACGTGGCAAACTATCTCCTAAAGAACTTGCACTGGTCCCTGAAATAGAGAGACGTGTTAAAGAGGAACGACAACAACAGATTAGAGACACCTTGGAAACACCTGGGGGAAACACACGGAGACAAACTGGGATGAGAGTTGGCGTTGGTTCTTATGGTGGAATGCTAACACAAAGACAAATGGAACATTGGGATTTCAAACCGACTAATAGAGGATACGACAAGAAGAGAGAAATATATTAGGTGTTCCCTATGTTTACCCCAAGGTGTTAATGGGAAACAAAGGACGATGAATATTTGTTTTTTATTTTTAATTAATTATATTAAGACCATCATTTAGTAATAATACTCCAGGGGGAGAAAACACATTTTTCACGTTCCCAAACGAGTTAACACTTTCTCTCCTTGGTTCCTTAAATGTAATCCCTTAAAATCCTATACCTAGTAAATTTTTAAAAATAATATTTTTTTTTCTTACCTCCCCTAGACCCTTTTTAAAAAAGGGGGTGGGTGGGTCCAAAAAGTTATCCAGCTCACCTTGGATAAGGATTAAAGATTAATACCCAAAGGAGTAATGTATTCTTTTTCTGACAGATTGGCATTGACCTTTAGAAAATCGGCAAATTCCAAATCCAAAACGGGTCCTACTTATTAAAAGGGAGAACAAAGTTAGTATCTAGTCTTTTCCCAGGTTGTAGTAATAAGTTATGTTCTATAACAAACTGAAATAGACTTTTTATGGATTTAAAACTATTATTAACTGCATAAACACAAAGCAAATCTCAAATGAGGGGGTATTTTAGGGGTACGTGTTTTAAAAAAACCAAGGAAAATGAAAACTAAAGATTCAAAAATTGGCGTAAACATTGAAGAACTAATTAGATGAAGTACTGGTTACTTAAAACAATCATTCGTATTCACACACCTACCCACACCAACCCACACTACTGAATTCATTATCTTTTCTGTCAAAGAGTATTGATTGACGCCAATTAAATATTATAAATAAGGGGTACATCGTGGGGTACGGTTTTTAACGATGTAGTACTAAATGATATGACAAA
>Ga0080013_1005961_pt1 | contig 11068 bp, 7 predicted proteins | sample ETNvirenome_6_85_FD_69236 | JGI IMG/M metagenome (GOLD analysis project Ga0080013, IMG submission 69236) | Marine viral communities from the Pacific Ocean - ETNP_6_85 (SPADES assembly) (version 2) | ecosystem: Environmental > Aquatic > Marine > Oceanic | place: Pacific Ocean | collected 2013-06-19
GTATATCGTGATGCAGATGGGGCATATGGTGGCTGGTTCGAATATGTTTACGACAGCGACAATGTAGAATGATTAAGCTAAAACAATTACTGTCGGAAGTAATTGCTTGTGGTGAATGTGTTAGTTGGGCTTGGAAATATTATATGACTCCAGGTCGTCATCGAGATAAAAAGGCAAAGGTTGTATTTGGTTCAGTTCAGAACGATTGGATTTCTAATGGTAAAAGATATAAACACGTTTGGATAGTAGATAAAAATAAGATAGTAAAAGATTGGCAAACGATGGTAGGTGGTTCAAGTAAATATGGTTTCAAAGGAATGCCAATGAAGTTCTTTAAAGATACTTGGCATCCAAAGATAGATAAAGAGTATGGAATGGAAGAAGCAGCAGAACATTATCTTAGAACTAAAACAATGTTAGGTTGGAAGTGGTAATGATTAAGTTAAAAGATTTAATAACAGAAGAGTGGTTAACACATAAAGGTAAAACAATGTGGTTTCCTGCTCATACTAAACCTACTATGGATATGATATCAATGAGAGATCATATTGCTATGTATCCAACACAAATGGAAAAAATGTTTGGTAAACAACCTATCAGTTCATTTCATGTTACAGCACCAGACCATTTAGGAAAATTAGGTAGTATAATTGGTAAGAAGAAATCTATATCCTCATTTACTCGTGCTAATAACGATTCACCATTAGCAAAAGGTAGAGGTATTCAGACTGGACAAGGTGGTATTATATTTTATATGAAAGGAACATTACTAGCAAAAAGGTGGATGGATTTTGATACATTACCTGATAAGACAGGTCGTAGATGGATTGCAGGACATTATATAGCTGGTGATAGACAAACTTTTACTAAAGCTTATGAGAAAGCTGGTATTCCAAAAAAGCGTGAAAAACTTTTTGATAAGATATACGACATAAAGAAAAAATATGAAGAACAATGGATGGAAGATGATGAAGCAATGCCGTATGATAAATATCAAAAAATGGTCGAAAAAGAAACTGGTCCTCATATAAGTAAATTCATCAAAGATTTCTTTGATTGGCAAAACAAATGGTTACAACAAAATAAAGAACTTATAAAGAAGAATCTTAGAACTCCAGAAGATAAACCAACTGCTTGGTGGAATGAGATACTTATATACGATACTAAAGTTATTGATGCTTTTGTTATGACAAGAGTAACTAAACAACCTTATTGGGAACATCCAAATGGAAATCCTGGTAGTTGGCAAATAGATATGACGAAGTATGTACCTAAAAATAAAATAACTATTGGTACACCAGCTAAGTTTAGAAAGTGGTATAGTGCCAGAGAGGGTAAGATAGACCAGATATGATTAAGTTAAAAGATATATTATTAGAAAAAATTGTCTTGGATGTTAAGGTTGGCGATGTTATATTAGGTGGTAGATTTAAAAACAAGAAAATAAAAGTTAAGAATATTGGTAAAGATAAACATGGAATGCCAACAATTAATGGTAGGAAAGTTGTGAATTTTAGAATGACGCCTAGGAGTAATTTAAAATTTGAATTAAAAGAAAGAGTTGATTTTCAAGACACGGCAGCTCAGTTGGTAAAAGATGCTGGATTAAAATCAAAGGTTGTATTTGCAAAAAGAAAAGGTAATAAAGCTGATTATAATGTAGATACTGATACTATTTATATAAATCCAACATCAAACTATAAAGATTTTTTAGAAACTGTTTTTCATGAGATTGACCATGCTCTTGATGCTAAAAAATATGGTAAGAAAAAATACAAAGAAAAATATGAACGAGAAATGAATATTGCTGTTAATAAAGGTGGTGATGCACATGATGATAACTACTTTGAAAAGAAAGCTGAAAAGTATGGTCGTAAAACGGCAAAGGATTTTCTAAAGAAGAAATAAATTTGAAAAAATTAGGTTTGGATGCCTCCACAACAACAGTAGGATATGCTTTTGTGGATGGTAAAGATATAGTTACAATGGGATTTATTCCCATTAATAAAGAAACAACTATCAGAGATAAAGTTCAATTAACAATGGATACTATAATGGATTTAGATCCGTTTGACCAAATTGAACAAATCTACATAGAAGATAGTTTGTCTGGTTTTAGTCGTGGTAGAACATCACAACAAACAATAATAAAGTTAGCAAAATTTAATGCAGTATTAACATATTGTTTAGAGTTTGCCTATGGGGAGATAGTAGATGGTGTTAATCCAATGACAGCACGAAAACATCTCTTTGGCTCAGCTCGAAAACAAGGAGTTACTGCAAAAGATTTTGTAAAAAAAGAAATAAATTGCTTGTATAATTTAGAAGAATACGTTAAATTAACTAAGACAGGATTATGGGATAAACGCAATATGGACGCTTACGATGCTCTAGTATGTGCCTTATATGAATAAATTAGTTTACTTATTAGAACGAACATTAAATAGTAGAAGTAAGAAACTAACCAAACAGGATGAGTATATGTTTTACTCCCCGTTTGTTAGTCATTACAAACCAAAGTTACAAGTCAACATTGTATCACAGAAATGGCATTGTTGGGTTAGTAATCAAGGTGGTCATTCTATCTACTCATTATTTAAGAAGATAAATGCTGATACTCGGTATTTTACTGAACTTAAGGATTTGGTATTCATACCATCTAAGTCGGGTGATAAAACTGAGTCTAAGATTATTGTATCTTTACCGAGAGAATATCTTCCACTTTGGAAAATAAATAAATCTCTCTATCGTAATCAAGCAAAATCGTTTCTATCAAAAAGAGGTATCACCGATTGGGATATAAAAAAATATAAGATAGGGTTCTGTGATTCTGGTCTATACGAGGGTAGAACAATCATTCCAAGTTATGATGATTTGGGATTACTTAATTACTTTGTTGGTCGTTCTTTTGTTGGTGAAAAAATGAAATATAAAAATCCAAATGTATCAAGAGATATTGTTCCATTTGATTGGTATATTGCTTGGTCAAAACCAATCGTGTTATGTGAGGGTGTGTTTGATGCTATTTCGATTAGGTCAAATGCTATACCGATGTTAAGTAAGAAACCATCTAAAAATTTATTGACAAAGATTTTTCAAAAAAATGTCAAGACTATTTATATTGCTCTTGATGATGACGCTAAGAAAGATGCTTACAATATGTCAGAGTTCTTTAAAGACTTTGGGATAAATAGCAAAGTTGTTCAGTTACCAAAAGATAAGGACCCAAATGATTTGGGTTGGAAAAAGATAACCACGTTGATAAATTCAACAGAGTCAGCTAGTTTTAGTGATTCTATACAGGCAAGATTATATGGATAAGAAAATAAAAACAATTGCACATTTAGCAGATATTCACATTAGAAAATTACATAGGTTTGTAGAGTATCGTGATGTGTTCAATAGATTATATAAAAAATTAGAAGAATTAAAACCAGATTTAATTTATATTGGTGGAGATATAGTTCATGGAAAACTCGATACATCACCTGAAGAAATTAGATTACTATCAGATTTCTTTTTAAATTTATGTGATATTTCACCAACATTAGTGATTCCTGGAAACCACGATTGTAATTTAAATAATAAATCACGAGAGGATGTTTTGTCTCCTGTTGTGGATTTAGTACAACAAATTAATCCTAATTTATTATATTGGAAAAAGAGTGGTGTGTATGATTTGGGTGGGTGTAAGTTTGGTTTTTTATCTGTATTCGATATTACAAAGGATAGTAAACCCAACGTAAAGAATTTACCAAAAGCTAAGGATATAGATGGAGAGGATAAGATTGCTGTATATCATGGTGGTGTCGGGAGATTTGAAGTTGATACTGGAATGTGGATGAGTGATGATAATGTAAAGTCATCATGTTTTGATGGTTATGATTTAGTTTTATTAGGTGACATTCACAAACGTCAATTTATTGATGATAGTGAAACGATAGCATATCCTGGTTCGTTGATTCAACAGAACTTTGCTGAAGCACCAGAACATGGATTTTTACTTTGGGATGTAGAAAAAAGAAAGTCTGAGTTTATTCAAATAGAAAATGATTATGGATTTAAAACTATTCGTGTGGAAGATGGTAAGATAAAAAGTAAAATGAGTTTTGTTCCTAAACATGGTGCTTTGAAAATAAGACATAGGAATAGTTCAGTAGAACAACTTAGATTAATAGAGATGGACTTGAGAAAAAAATATACTCAAATTAAATCGGTTGTTTTGGAAAAGATGGATTCCATAGAAAGTAAATTAAATGAATCTAAAACAAAAATATCTATAGAAGATATTCATGACTTAAAAGTACAAAATGAATTGATAGAGAAAGTTGCTAAATTAGATAATCCAGCAATAGATGATAAAACCCTACAAAGATTATTTGATATTAATGAATTTACTAATTCATCTATTGGTATGAAGAATGATTTGCCACGAAATGTAGATTGGAAATTGAAGTATATTGAATTTGATAATATGTTTAGTTATGGAAAGAAAAATAAGATTGACTTCACAAAACTAAATGGAGTTGTTGGTGTAGTTGCTCCTAACCATAGTGGTAAATCAGCACTAATCGATGTGATTGCTTATACGATATTTGACACTTGTAGTAGGACATTTAAAGCAATTGAGGTTTTAAATAATAGGTCAAAGAACTTTGAAGTAAAACTTTCATTAGAGGTGAATGGGGTTGATTATATTATCCATCGAACTGGTATTCTTAAAGAAAGACGAGTTAGAAAAACTGGTGAGGTTAGACGATTATGTCCTGTATCTGTTAAGTTTTATGTAGAAGAGAATGGAGAGTTAATTGACTTAAGTGGAGCAGCTCGAAATAATTCTCAATATGGAAGTGGGACAAATGAAGAGATAAGAACAATATTAGGTACATTTGATGATTTTATATTAACATCATTATCTCTGCAGAATAATGGTGAAAATTTTATTGATAAGAAACAGGCCGAAAGAAAAAAGATATTATCTCAATTTATGGGTATTGATTTATTTGATAAATTATATGATATTGCTCGTGAAGATGTAGCTGATGAGAAGTCATATCTGAAAAGAATTAAAGATAAAAATGTGTTTGAGTCTATGAGTAGAATAGAACAAAAATTACTTAATTTAAATGAAACTAAAATTAAAGTTGAAAAAAAGATAGAACCTGTGAAAAATGATATAGATGATTTTAGGTCACAAGTAGAAGAATTAAAATCAAAGTTAAAAGACGTGGATGATATTAAACAACTTGATTTTAATAAGTTGATTGCCGATAACGAACAAAAGTTAGAAGAACAACAATCAACTCTTGCTTCTGAGAATGAATATAGGGAACAACTTAGACCTTTATATAATCAAGTGTTTGATAAAATAAAAGATTTTGATGAGGAAAAGTTAAACAACGATTATATAGATTTTAAAAATATAAGAGAAGTAAAATCTAAACAAGAAAGTCAAATAAAACTCATTGATGGTAATATGGACAATCTAAAAACAAAGTTATTAGAGTTAGAACAATATAAATATGATGAGAACTGTAATTTCTGTTTAGAGAATGGCGACCAACAAATTAAACAGAAAAAAGATTGTGAAACTCTTTTGGAAAAAGAAAAAGTGGATATGAAAACGATTATATCCAAGTTTGATTTGACTATGATAGATTATGAACGATTAGAAAATATAGAAGAAGATAAACTAAAGTATGACGAATTAAAAGACGACTTAAAACAAGTTGAAGGTGATGCTTATAAAACTCACTCTAAGATAAAAGAATTAGAACTTTCAGTAGAACGAGTTCAATCTACTTTAAAACAGATTATGGAAGATAAACAATTGTTTTTAGAGAATGCTTCAGCAATTGCTTACAATCGTAATATAATTCAAAAGGTAGATAAATACGAAGGTCAAGTTAGAATAGGTAGTGAGATACTAACAGAACATAAAAAAGAGTTAAAGAAAATAGAATCGAATATTCTCATCCAAGAAACCAATCAAAAGAATCTTGGTGATGAAATTAAAGACCTAGTAGAAGCAGAACAAAAGGTTCAAGATTACGAAGTGTATCTCAGATTAGTAAGTCGTGATGGTATTCCACAATTAATCATTAATGATGCATTACCTATTATAGAGAATGAGGTTAATAGAGTATTAGACCATATGATGGCTGGGTTTCAGTTGGGTATTACAAATGAAGATAAAAGTATAAATCTATATATAAAGTATGACGACCAAGAATGGCCTTTAAATCTCTCATCGGGTATGGAAAAGTTCGTTTCCTCACTCGCTCTTCGAGTCGGTCTAATCAACGTTTCTAATCTTCCAAGCCCTAACTTTCTCGTTATAGACGAGGGTTTTGGTACACTCGATACCGATAATCTCTCAAATATGAAAGGTGCTTTTGAATATCTAAAAACAAGATTCGATTCAGTATTCATCATATCTCATTTGGATACTATTAAAGACTTTATGGATTATCTCTTACCTGTTAATGTAGAAGATAATGGATTCTCAAAAGTAGTTTATAACTAACGATTAGAATATAGAACATTCTTAGGTTTACTTTCACCACGTTTTAAACTTAAGACATATTGATTTAAGACAGCACTCATTGTAGTGCTTTCATCTCTAACATACAGTCTAAACCACTCCATTAGCGTTTCATCTATTGTAAAAGAATATTTTCTTTTCATACCGATAATCTCCATATAATATACATATAAATATTAACTATAACTTTAATAGTGAATATTTATTAATGATATGGCAGAACTATATAGTCAAATATTAGACCTCAAAGAAAAGGATGTATTTCTAGAAACCGAAGTAAATGACGCACGATACTTTAGTGTAACTGGATTACCATCTAACATAAGTTATGGTAAACATCCGTTTTCTATAACATTTAATGATCCTGAAGGTGAACCTCTACTTAAAAATCTATCAAATATTATATTTGAATTCGTAGATTCTCGTGGAACTGTCCTCTTTTCAAATCTAATGGATATAGATGCATTAAGTGGAGCTGGTAATGGTGTTCTTTGGATAAAGAAAGATCCTCTACGAACAGCAGCCGAAATCGCTGATGGACCTATTTATCTTTATGTCATGGGAGAGTTAGATGACAAACGAATACCGAAACAATGGAAAGGGATATATAATGTAAGGAGTACATTTCTTTTTGATGCGAGAAAAGATTATCCAAACACATCTAACCTTGTATTAAAAAATCCAATATCTATACAAACAAATTTAAACATTTCGGAGAGTATAGAATTTGATGCTACTGATAGTATATTTAAAAGAAGTTTTATAAATGTATCTTTATCCGATTTAGAAACTGATGGTGGTAAAATAGAATCTGTTGAGTTGGCATATAATGAACACTCTGCTTCTACTGATGATTATGAAATAATAACCACATACCCACTTACAAGTGGATCATATGAAGTAACAGACCAAACAAAAACATCAGGTCTAAATCCAAAATCAAATACTACAAAAATATTATCACCAAGACAATTTAGAAGAAATACATTAGTTAGATTTAGGTTAAGATTTTTAAACCCATCAAAACAATTAGCACAATATTTAGATGAAGATAGACAAGGTGAGATAGTAGAGGTAACTTCATCTTTTATGACCTTTGAAGGTTCTCCTCTTTTTATTGAAAGAGAAGATAACTTACTTAGTGGTTCTTTATTTACTGGTAATGCTGTTGGTAAGGGATTTGAACAATCAGGAAAAGCTAGTGCTTATTTAAAGACAGTAGATTATAAAGGATTTGTAAGTGCTAGTGCAGGTAGTGGTAGTGCTGGGATTTTATTCTTTAGTGGTTCTGTTTTAACCGATAGTGGCGATAGTTATAATGGTGTTGGGTTAGAACTTCATGGTGGGAAGGATAGTGGTTCTTTTAGGTTTAGAACTAATCCAAGTTTATTAGAGATTAAAGCAAATACATTCTTTGTTGGTGCTCAGACAAGTCAATTTATAAGTGGTTCTGGCGGAAACATAGAAATTAGTTCTTCTGATTTTCATTTAACTCCACAAGGTACTGTTACTGCTAGTGCTATTTTATTGGGTGATAAAGCTGGTGGGCAATATTTACAATTTGTAGGTGATACACTAACTGTCCAAGGAAGTATTACTGCTGATAGTATTAGAACACCATCATCAATAGGGGGTGCGCCATCAACTGATGCTAATGCTAGTTCGAGTATAAATGCAGGTGGATATGCTAGATTTGTTTCAGCATCTATAGCTGGATTTACAATAAACACTTCTCAAATTAAGTCATCAGATGATTCGTTAATACTTAACTCTGATGGGAAAATAACAGGTTCTGCTGTATTATTTGGTGATAAAAGTGCTGGTCAATATTTACAATTTGTAGATGACACATTAACCGTTCAAGGTGATATTACAGCAAATTCAATAAGAACTCCATCATCTATAGCTGGTTCTCCATCGACTATTGCTAATGCTAGTTCAAGTATTGATTCTCAAGGTTTTGCTTTATTTAAATCTGCTTCTATAGGTGGGTTTACAGTAAGTGAAACCGAAATTAGTTCAAGTGGTTTATTATTTAAGAGTACTGGAGAAATGACAGGTTCTTCTACTTTGATAGGAGATAAATCAGGTGGTCATTATTTACAATTTGCTGGGAGTACTTTAACTGTACAAGGTGATATAACTGCTAATGCTATTAGAACACCAGCTACAATTGCAGGTGCCACATCAACTGATGCAAATGCTTCTGCTTCTATAACATCAAAAGGATATGCTAAATTTGTTTCTGCTTCTATTGGTGGGTTCGATGTGGGTTCGGGTGGATTTACCTTGGGTTCTTCTAATATTAATTTAGATTCAAGTAATAAAGTAATTTCTATTAATAATGGGACTTTTGGAAACACTGGAATTCAATTGGATTATAATAGTGGAACACCAAGAGCATTTATAGGGAAATCAACAGGAGAATTTTTAAAATTTGATGGTTCTAATGTAGAAATAAGTTCATCAGCTTTCTTTTTAGGAAGTTCTACACAATATATAAGTGGTTCAAGTGGAAATATAGAAATAAGCTCAAGTGGATTCTATTTAGATAGAACTGGTAATGTTACATTAAGTGGTTCGATAACTGCTACTGATGGTAATATTGGTGATTTTGCAATTATAGATGGGAAGATTAGTGGTAGTAATATAACTTTCGATGCAAATAATTCCACAATATATAAAACAGACCAGGGTCCTGGTTCGGATAGTGGTGCATCATTCGACCAATTAAGAGATGAGTATTATATAGATTTTACACCTACTACAGAGAGTCCAGATAATTATTATATCAAAATGGGACCAAACTTTATGGTCGATAAAGATGGGGTATTAATTGCTAGTGGTGCTAAATTTGAAGGTACAATCACGGCTTCCGCTGGTTATCTAGGTGGGTTTATAATCGAATCGTCTTCAATTCATTCAACTGATAATAATGTTTCTATTTCAGGTTCACCATCTACTACAGGTTATTTTATAAGTAGTTCCAATTTTAATATTAAAGGAAGTGGTGATATAACAGGTTCTCAAGTTCTTTTTACTGGCGGAAAAATTGCTGGATTTGATATAAGTGGAACTAAGTTACAACAAGATGGTTCGTTTCATTTAGATGGGGATGCTTCAGCTGATTATTTTATATCATCTTCAAATTTTCAAGTAAATCCGAGTGGTGATATCACAGGATCAAGTGCTTTATTTAATGGAAATACAACAATTGGTGGTACACTAAATGTAACTGGTACTGGTGAAATAGCTGGTTTTGGTTTAACTAGTACTGCTATATCAAGTTCAAATGATAAATTAAAATTAAAATCAAGTGGACAGATTACAGGTTCTGATATTTTATTTACTGGTGGAAAAATTGCTGATTTTACTATATCTTCAACTCAAATAAGTGACTCTGATGGCGATTTAATATTAAAATCAAATGGACAGATAACGGCATCAGCTGCAAATATTATAGGTAAAATTACAGGTACTGCTGGTGCTATTGGTGGATTTACTATAACTGATACTGTTATAAGAAATAGTAATGATACAGTATCTTTTAGTAGTGCTTTACCTGGCTTAGTAATAAAAGATGGTGGTGGTACTAATAGAGTTTTAGTTAAATCAGGTTCTTTATCTACTGTCGGTGGTGGGACACAATATTGTGGTAATAAAAGTTTTGAATTAACAGGTTCGGGTCAAACAAGTGCTGGTAGAAATTATGTCTCACAATCAAATGCTTTAAGTTGGTCAATGTCTCTTGGTGGGAAGGTTAGTGCTAGTTTAACGGATAGGGCTGCTTATGTTGATGATGATAAAGCGGTAAGTGGAGATATTACACTTGATATCATTGTTCCAGGAGGATCGAGTAATTATAGTGGTCAGAAAAACACTTATGAATTAGTTCAAGTGATAACAGCATCAATAGCTTCTGGGGATACATTATCATTTAGTTCTGTTGCGAGATTTAGTTCATCATTTGGTGGAAGAGGGAAAGATAGAGCATTAGGTCCTCAATACTTTAGATTAGAATATAGTGGTTCTGGTACAAGTGGATTTGTTCCTTTTTTACCAGAAGCTAATTTTACTGCTTCTAACGGGTATGGTGAATATTTTCTTGGTAGTGGTCAATATAATAGTTTTGGTGCAAGTGCAGATTTACCAGGAGGAGCTTCTTTTGTAAAAGTAGTTCTTACTGGTTCGATAAATGACGATACAGGTTTTTCTATAGAGAAGCCTCTATTTGCTGCTGATAAAGGAACTGTAAATTCTGATATTAGTGGAAGAACATTTACAAAATCGGTTGTAGGAAGTGCTACCGCAGAATATCCTGAGACAGAAATAACATTTGATAATTTTTCTGTAAGAAGTAATACAAGAAGAGTTGAAATGACTCAAGAAGGATTATTAATTTATAATTCTGAAGATAGTTTCTTTAAGATGACTGGTGCTGGTATAGAGTTAAAAGGTGGTAGTGGAGTTGCTTCTTTTGGAACTTCTATAAACAGAGAAAGTTTTACAAACGATAGTCAAGTT
>Ga0080013_1005962_pt1 | contig 11067 bp, 13 predicted proteins | sample ETNvirenome_6_85_FD_69236 | JGI IMG/M metagenome (GOLD analysis project Ga0080013, IMG submission 69236) | Marine viral communities from the Pacific Ocean - ETNP_6_85 (SPADES assembly) (version 2) | ecosystem: Environmental > Aquatic > Marine > Oceanic | place: Pacific Ocean | collected 2013-06-19
ATGCCACTAAAACAGCAGACAGCGAGGGTGGTCCAGCATCAGCAGAAGAAATGGATCGGTGGGAAAGTGATTATCGTGACGAGCGTCCATCACCTTTTTCGCCTGAAGACATCGAAAAAATGAAAGCCTACAAGTCGCCAACTCAAGCCCAAAAGGACGCTTGGGAAAGTGATTATTTCAAGGAAAGCAAAATGAACAAAACTAACATTAAACAACTTGTTAAAGAAACATTAGAGGCAACGCTTAACGAAGATCAGTGGCTTGAGCAAGGTGCAACGGGCGAACTGGAACACATTGCTAGCGAGTTGGAAAGAGCCGCTGAAGCTATGGCAAGCGCTCCTACGCACGATACACCCGATCGATACGCCAACGCAATTTTCAAACTGGCTAAACAACTGCGATACGCGATGGACGCCTTGAGCGGCAGAAATCCCGGTGGCAGCATTGGCGAGGTCGCACTCAACGAGTTCTCCCGGTCAGGGTTTGCCAACCCCTTCACCGCTGCGATGGACGCCTTGGGCGGCAGCAAGGGCAGCGGCATTGGCGAAGCACACGATAAGGAATGGGCAGCGATGAGCAGCGATGAACAAAGCCAAGTAGACGCACTGACTTCTATCGAGCATGAAGCAGACGGTTTGGAGAAGGGCGCAAACGTAATGATCAAGGGGCACGAAATGGGCAGGCAGCTTGACAACGACGCTATTGGCAAGGTCATCTTGAATATGGCAAATAAGATCAGAGGACATGTCAAGCGACACCGAGAAGAAATGTCAATGCCGGGATGGTAAATAAAATGAACAAAACCAAACTTAAACAAATCATCAAAGAAGAACTTCAAGCAACGCTCAACGAAAACGAGGGTGACACCTCGCCTTGGAGCGTGGCGCAAGACTTGGAAATAAACCAAGAGTATTCAGAGGATGCTCACGGAGGGGATTCGCTGGACGAACTGGAAAGCATTGCTGCCGAGTTTGAGGAAGTGGCGTCCTTGTCGCCCTCGGCAATGATACAGCGCAGGCTGCGTAAACTGATTGAACGACTTAGGAACGCTCTCGAAACACACCGAGACCAGTGGGGAAGTGATCCAAACTAAAAGGAAAACAAAATGAAAAAAACTAAACTAAAACAAATAATCAAAGAAGAGATGCGAAAGTATCTCAACGAAACACAAGTCGAAGAAGGCTTCATGAGTAAAGCAAAGGGCATGATAGGCATCGAGAACAAAGCTCTTAATGCTGCCATCGATACTGCGGACGATGCAATAGACGCGCTTACAGATGATGGAAAGAGGCATGAGTGGACAGGCGATACGCAAGAATTAGACAACCTAGTCATGACCGCGAGCGGAAAAAAGAAAAAGGTCGTACACGCGATGACCAAGGAAGGCGGCACGAAAGCGCAGAGACATGAAGCCAAGCAACTGGTATTGAGATTCAAGGACGCACTACGCAAAGCCAAAGAGTGGGCTGCTGAAATGTATCGCCAAGCCCCAGCCTACAAGAAACCCAGCTTTGAGTTCTGGCGTCCAGAGGAATAACAAAAGATGAACAAAGCGCAACTACGCGAAATGATTAGTGAAATGCTCGGTGAAGAAAACGGCGATGAAGAGCGCACGCCCCGCGACCCAGAGCCGACGCCCGAAGAACTAAAAAAGATGAGAGCCTACGTCGATATGCTCGACGCTGAACAAGCAGAGAAAGAAGCCGACGAAGCAGCGTGGTTCAGTGATCATCGGGACAAGCCACTTGAGGAAACACATTGGGGCAGTTTTACGGGTGGTGCTGCGCCTCTTGACGAACCACCGCTGGATAGTGGACCAATGTCCCCAGAGGAGCAACAGAGGGTTTTTGACATATTGGTTGACACTGGGTCTGACCCCGAAAAATTAAAAGCATCTGGAGATTTTCCAGACGTGATTGAGGAAAACAAAATGAACATCAAGCAAATAATACGCGAAGAACTACAAGCAGTTTTAAAAGAAGCCTTTGTTTCCGCTACAGGCGACACACCAGAAGATATTGCTGTCGTGATAAGGCAATGGATGGCTGATGAAAACATTGATTCAAATGACGAGCAGACGATTGCAGAGAAGATTGCAAGTATCGCTTTTGATTCCGGTGTCCGCGATGATGATATCCCCGATTGGCAAGACGCAGTATTTGAAATATTGGGTGGCGCTGTGAACAAAGAAAACGGCGAGTCGGGTATGTCGATGGCTGCTGCCAAGGCGAAGGTCTATACGCAATACAGCCCCATGAAGTTTTTAGAAGAACTCGCCAATATTGACAAACAAATTATGTCGTTGCGATCGGGCAACCCCTTTAAATCTTCTGGAACGAAGACGCCGATTTATCAAATAAGGCTCGCCATAAATGATATAACAAAAGCGGCTGAGTTGGAAATGAAATAATGAACAAAAGACAACGAAAAAAAATAACCAAGAAGCAGGTACGCGAAGCCCGAACCTTGGGTCAAGCTCGCGAAATGGGCATAGGCGGTCAAGCAGCGAAGTACGCCACTCCCAACCCACGCGACGAAGAGCTTCGTAAAATAGGATATGACGATGCCGTTGCTGGCAAGGAAGCCCGCTCGTTTGCCACGATGTACGACATTGGTTACAAAGAGGGGCTGAAATCAAAAAAAGAAAAACCAATGTCAAAGTATGATTTTTTCAAGGAAAACAAAATGAATATTAAAAAAATCATCAAGGAAGAACTTCAAAACTATTTGACCGAAACCGAAGCAAGCAAGTGTAAACAAATGTTGGACAACGGCGAAATCTCGCCTGACCAATATAAAGCTTGTGTGGACCAGTATGAAAAAGATTATGGCGAAGTGGAAGACACTGGCGCAAAACCGATTGGAGAATCAAAAATGAATATCAAGAAAATTATCAACGAAGAAGTGCGAAAATATTTGAACGAAGCCAAAGCGCGAAAAGACTTTGGGCAGAAATTTCCTCTCAAGCTTTCTGATGTGACACCCAAGGTCGCTCAAGTTGTGGCGACGACCGGGTTGGAAGACGAGCAGGAAGATGACGACAAGATCGTTGTCGATGCCAAGCCCGATGGTGTCGCATCAGTTGCAGATCTAAAACCATCTCAATCAAGTATGAATATTGAAAAGGCTCTGGCTTTTGTGATTCAAATGCTCCACCCCAAGGGTAAATTAGACGCTGGTGGTGATCTTGAGGCTTTTATTACCACAGACAAATACATTATGGATGGACACCATCGCTGGGTTGCAACGGCTATGGTTGATCCGTCGCTAAGTGTTGGTGGATACGAAGTTCAATTCCCCGCTCAACAGTTAATAGCCATTTTAAACGCTATGACCAAGGGGAGATATGGTGTGATGAAGGGCAACGACGCAACTGGAGGTTTTGACCAGTTCAAACCCGAACCAATTAAAAAGCAGCTTATAGAATATTGGAAAAATGGTGTCTGGAAAAATCTCAAAGCCAAAGACGTTCAAGCGGTTATACAACAGTGGACCGGAAAAAAAGGTGAAGAAGCCATTGATGCTGCCGTAGCAAAGATGGTGAATAATTTGAGCAGCATCACAATGAGTGTGCCATCGTGGGCACCTGCTCGCGAAGACATGCCCATCGTTGATAAGAAAAATGTTCCTGACGCGGTGAAGGCGCTTGGAACGGGCGAAATCGATTGGGCACAACCACCTGCGGATTAGCCACATAAAAAAAATTCCCGCGATGGGCGGGTGTACACAGAGGCTCTATAGGAGTCTGATATTTTATTACCATAGGAGGGACATAAAATGGAATATCTCAATAAAGTTGTCGAATGGACAAAAAAATTAACCGAGGGCTGCATTGCGCTTTTAGCGCTTGCCATCGTGCTGCAAGTGCTGCTGGGAAATGGTCAACCTTTCTTCCCCGTTGATGTTGTGGGCAACGTTGTTGCCATTACAAAGCAGTTAGGCGGCGAAGGCTTGGTTGGCTTGATCGCACTTGGTGTGTTGGTTGGAATTTTCAAACACAACAATTTGCTTGAGGGTTAATTAACCTTAAAATTATTTTCGCTGCTGGTTATAATGATAGTTGGCAGCGAAAACCAAGGTTAAAAAATGAGTCGATATTTGGCAAGATATTATTTAGAGAATCACAATGAGTTCTTTGGCGAAGATGGTCATGAAATCTTATTAAGAAAGATAAAAAAAATAGAAATTGCTGATAAGGGTAAAAACAAGCAAATTTTAGGAATTGACGTTGGCACAGCGTCGGGAAATTATATTAAAAATTTAGAAGATATCTGCCAAAATAAAAATCGAAAAATATTATGTTTTGAGCCGAACCCGGCAAATATAAACATATTAGAACCCCAAATACAAGAAAAAGATTACATTGAATTGTACGAATGTTGCCTGTCTGACGAAAATACTCGCGGCTCCTTATATAATTACAAAGACTCTAAACAAAACATTACTGGAAATCTGCTGGCTGGACTAAGAAGCGGCGGGGAAAAAATTTGTGATATTGATGTGTACAGGCTAGATGCCATATTGGATAACTATAGTGATTTTTTAATCCAGCTTATTAAAATAGACACGGAAGGAAATGACACCAACGTTATAAAAGGAATGGGCAAGTACTTGCATCAAACCAGATACCTTATATTTGAATGTAGTGATTGTTTAGATGATCATAGGGGTCCACAAATTGAAAAGCCTATGAAAGACATTGTTGATTATCTAGACGATTGTGGTTTTGATACTTATCGAATCGGCACAAAAAAGTTACTTAAAGTTAGCGGCTATTATTGGAATGATGTTTATGAAAAAGTAAAATTTTGGTCTAATGCTTTTGCCATCAAAAAAGATGATGACTCCATACACAAAATGATTGATAAAGACTTTAATTGGAGATAGATATTGCGTTCAGTTTTGATATAAAACAGCCCTGAAGATTCTTTCCTCGTTGGGTTATAATAGTTATATATGACTCAAGGGTTTTCTTTATGATAAAACATCGCATCTTAATCTTCTTTATAACACTTTTAATAATAATACTCACTTGTTGTAGTTGTTCCGACTCCAAAAGTGGGCAAAGCGGGCAACAAGCTCTCACTTATAACACACCGGACGCAAGTTCTCTAATAAAATTAGATACTTCGCCTTCGGCAGATGTTTTATCTGCCGCAAAAGATTCTTTTGTGGAAAAAATCGACACATCTGCGGGCAAAAAAGATATTTTTACGCAAGATGCCCAAGATATCGTAAAAACTGACACAAATAAAGCCGATACTTCTTCGTCTGATACACAATCAGCCAAAGATGCCGCACAAAAAGACGCTGGACCGGTTGAACCCAAGTGCCAAGACAAAGACGGCGACAGTTTTGGCATAAATTGCGATAAAGGGGTGGACTGCGACGACAACAACCCCAACTTTTCAGTGGTGTGCCCCGATTGTACCAAGAAAAACTATGCGGGTTGTGCCTGTGCGGGCGTTGCGGCTAATTGTTATAGTGGTCAAGCACAATGGTTGGGCAAAGGTCAGTGTCAAGCTGGCGTACAATTGTGTAAAAATGGTTTTTGGTCGGAATGTAAGGGAGAAACACTTCCAACTCCCGAAGTATGTGACAACAAGGACAACGACTGTGATGGTTTGATTGATGAGGGGGTGTTATCGTCCTGTGGTACATGTGATTTATCCTGTACCCAGCAAAAGATTGGACCTGATTTTGGCAACCCCTTCGATATTTCGAACAAGAAAGGTCTAAAGATCAATAAAAACGGGTACATAGAACTCGATGTCGGAAAATCCAATGTTGACTTGAGTAACATATGGATTGCAAACTCGTCTGAGCAAACGGTTTCGAAGCTCAACACTAAAACTGGCAAGGAAGTGGGGCGGTATAAGGTCTGTGGTAACCCCTCACGCACGTCTGTGGACCTTGAGGGCGACGTTTGGGTTGGTTGTCGGTCAGATGGGGGTGTGGTGAAGATCATCAACAACAAGAAGCTCTGTGTAGACAAAAATAATAACGGAGTGATCGAGACTTCGACCGACACCAACAACAACGGCAACATCGAGTCCAACGAGATGAAGCCCTATCAACAAGACGAATGCGTAAAGTTTGTTGTTTACCCTGATGGTAAAACCGTAGCCCGTGCAGCAGGAGTCGATAAAGACAACCATGCTTGGATCGGCTTTTGGAACTCTAAAAGATTGCGGCGGCTGCACCCCCTGACGGGTGCTTCTACCGATATGATTAATATCAACTGTAATCCTTATGGTTTGGTCATTGATCAAAAAGGAATTATCTGGGTTTCAGGGCGCGGTTGTAGTTCTCTTGTTAGGGTTGACCCAAAAACCAAGGCTGTGACCAAGGTAGGCAACGGAAAAGGTTCACCGTATGGAATTAATGTTGATATGTTTGGCAAAATCTGGATTGCGAATACAAACACATATACTTCTCGTTATGACCCGATTACCGGAGCGTGGAATTCGGTCAGCCACAACAAGCGTTCACGCGGTGTCGCGACCAGCAACGATGGACACGTCTATGTGGCTTTGGACTCAACAAGCACTATTGCAAAGATAAATGCGGTGACTTTGACGGTTGTTGCACACATCTCTTTGGGTGGTGGTCGTTACCCGGTCGGCATTGCTGTGGATTATGATGGCTATGTGTGGGCAGTTAACCAAAGTAAGGGGTCGGCATCAAAAGTTGATCCAAATAAGAACAAAGTTGTTGGGGAATACAAGGTTGGGAGCGGTCCTTACACCTATTCAGATATGACCGGCTATACGTTGCACAACTATACGGCTCCAAAAGGCGATTATTCTCACACTTTTGGTTACTCTGGCTGGTCAGGAACGGTGAATGAGTCAAAAATCACCACAAAATGGGAGAAAATTTTTATCGATGCGGCTACGCCGCCCAAATCCTTCATTGAAGTGCGCTATAAAGCAGCCAACTCCTTGAGTTCATTAGATAAAACACCTTGGAGCAAGAAATATGGTCCTTATCCACCTGCTCAGATGCCGCTTAATCTACAAAACGTCACTGGTAAGTTCTTGAGAATAGAAGTTTTTATGCAAGCAGGGAACAATAAGCTTTCTCCGATTATCAAGTCTTTGAATGCTAAGGGCAAATCTGTAGTGTTGCCATAGAGGATTTTGAATATTTTGATGGTCAAGAATAGTTATATTGTGGGGGAAGTGGGAAAAATGAAGTATTTCTACTGGTTTTTGCTGGCAATCTTGATCAATTCCATGATTATTTTTTCTTATATAGAGAAAGTGGTTTTATCTTTTGAAATTGGAACATTAGTTACAGGTGGCACCACGATTATGTGGCATTATTTTAACAAATTTTGGACAAGTTATGAAAAATCACTTGACTCTGAGTTATAATAAGTGTATACTATGAATAGATATAAGATAAAACTCTTGAAAGAACGAATCCTCGCTGTGCAAACAAAATTAGATAATATAGAAATACGTCTAGCCCGGTTGAAGATTAGAAAGAATGAAAAAGATTTACGATAAGCTGGTACGCGATAACATTCCGATGATATTAAATAAATTAGAGAAAGCTCATTCTTATCGTATTGCTTCCGAAAAAGAATACCCCATATATCTTAAAAAAAAATTACAAGAAGAGGTTGATGAATTTTTGGACAACCCTTGCATTGAAGAATTGGCTGATATAGCCGAGGTTTTAGAACACCTATCCTTTATTGTCGGATCTACGCCGGGGATGCTTGGTCACATAATGCGCGAAAAGAGTTCTAAGAAGGGAAAATTTTTGAAAGGATACATATTAGAGAGTGTAAATGACGAAGAACAAGATTAAAAAGAAAATTAAAGAAGCCTCGCTTACTCTGTACGGGATTGGTATTGTCATCCATGATGGCGTGCGACTTTATCTCAAGAAGCGAAAAGAAATGTTGGGTAGGCAAGAGGCGAAGAAGACAGCCCCAAAGATGTAACACAGGATGAGGACCAATGAGAGAACTTCTATTTTTACTTCTATTCGGAATGGCTAGTTGTGGTGATCCCTGTAATTGTGAGTTTTTAAGCTCCGATCCCTTCAACTCTTCTCCGGTTCCAAATGGCTGCGGGTGTTCGGTAGGGAATATATATGTTCCAGACATGTCGGCTGATAGCGAAGCTGATACCGGCAATGAAGTCACAGGTACAAAGGATTTGCCAACAGGGCACAAAATAAAATAGCACAGCTAATTACTAAACGGGGTCGAAACGGTATCGACTAGGTAAGGAGGATTTTTCGTGCAAGGAAGAGGGCAGCGTGGCTCTTTAAAAACGCTGAAACTTTTTAATTGCCAACGATAACGTTGAAAATTATAACTACGCCCTAGCGGCATAGTTACGGGGAGGACAGCGCCTTGTAAACCAAAGACTGTCATTGTGAGTGATCACAGAAGAAAAGGTTTTTTCCAAGCTGTTCCCTAACGAATAAAACTTGGTGCGGGCGGCATACGCTTCAGTTTGTTGGTGTCAAATAACCAACTAACCTTGTGAACGACGAAACATTTGATGTATTTAGGACGCGGGTTCGACTCCCGCCGACTCCACCAAGGAGAGATATGATTTATTACGATAGAAAAGGTTATGAGGATTTGAGAGACAGCGTGATGTGGGTGATGGATAAGCTTCCGAAATTATTTATTTTTGTAACAATATTGGTAATAACGTTTTATTGCGCCAATGGCTACGCAAAAAGTAAAAAAGTAAAATTTTATAATTTTAGCGAACAACAAATTAGTGGCGAAATAAAAAAACCAGCTACCCTGTATGTGATATCCAGAACAAGAGCTAAGTTTAAAAGATTGTTGATATTACGAAAATCATTTCGAAAAAAACTAATTCGCACTAATCTAAATCCCACACTTAGATAGGCACTATTTATTATGCAAATAAGAATAATAATCACCGCCGCCCTCCTGTGTTGTGGGCTAATCAGTCCAAGCTTCAGTGCCACTTCAACATCAAAACACATTAAAGCACCATCCCCATCGGCAGATACAACCGCCGCGATGACACTCATCAAGGGGCTGTACACCGAATTCAATCGAATTGGCAACAGGTCGATGGATTTGAAGGAGCTTCATGCCACCATTGGGCGACAGATGGATTCCTTTATGGATTATCGTGAAATGGCGGTTCGGATTCTAGGAAAGGAACAATGGAATAAATTTTCCAAGCCGCAACATCAAGAGTTTCAGGATCTTCTCGCTGCCTTGGTGCGTAAGACGCATGTGCAGCGTTTCAAACCCGGTCGGAAGTTTACAATTTCTTATGACGATCACGTTCGTATGCTTAAGGACGGTCGCGCCCAAATCAGAACGATCATCGAGTTCGGTCGCTCCAGCGTTAGTGCTTATTATTCGATGCATTTTAATAATGCTGGTTGGTCAATATATGACATTGTGGTTGACGAAGTTAGTCAGGTGCAAATATATCGAAGAGGCTTCCGAAGGATCCTCAAGAAAGAAGGATGGAGAGGGTTGATAAAGCGTATGCGTATTAGTGCTGGGCTGAAAGAAGATAAACCTTTTTCTAAAAAACAAACAGAATTCGACAAGTTGGCAGCGTTTATAAGTAATGCCACCAGCGGAGATTATATTATAATTGTTCCCTTAAGGGATATTGATCCTAACGGAGCATGGAAGCCGGGAGTTTTTTGCGCTGGTCGAAAATACAAAGCAACAATCACAAGCCGCATTAATATAAGCATGAGAGCATCAGCATTTTTGTGTGGAACTATCATAAGCGTGCCTATGAAAATTTCTAAAGTTTTAAGTGATTTAAAAAAATCGTTATCTAATAAATCTCTTTGTGATTGTCTTGATTGCGAAAAGTCGAGTGTATATACAAAGGGTGAAACAAAAAGTGTGTCTAAGTGGTTGACTAGTACAAAAAGGAAGTAAGCCTTGACACCATCGCGGCGATGCACTATAATATTACTATGCGAGCGTGATGTGGGTGATGGATAAGTTTTCCCAACTATTTATTACGCTAAAAGGAGCATATTATGGACGAAAATAATAACATTAATGAAAACGAGTTTGATAATGATTTCGATGATTTTGATTTTGTAGATCATTATAGCACAGACGTAGAAACAAAAGGCGAAGATCAGCTTGATGATAACACCGCGCCATCTGGGCTTAACTGTGCATTTGTTGGTTTTGGAGCCGGTGGTGGAAAAATGGCGAAAGCCTTTTTAGATCTTGGCTTTAATAAAACTCTTTTGATTAACACTACAGATAAAGATCTGCCCGAAGGCGTTGATTCAAAGCATGTTGTTTTAATTCCTGACGCCGATGGTGTTGGCAAGGACGTAAGTCTTGGCAAAAATATCTTTAAACAAAACGACACCGTGATCGAAGACGCTTTGCGAACAAAACTTGGACACATTGATTGGCTATTTGTTTTAGCTGGTGGTGGTGGTGGCACTGGAAGTGCCTGTGTAGAACTGCATAACGTGCTTGAGCGGTATCTTCAATCGGTTCAAGCTAAAGGAAAGGTGGTCTACATTATTTCCTGGCCGACAGCCCAAGAACTGCTCAATCCAACAATTGTTAAAAATGCAGTTTCTCTTGCGAACGATGTAAAAGAACATTCACATATTTTGATTGACAACGAGCGACAGCTTCAGTTGTTGCGAGGCAAGGTTGGAATGTTGGGGATGTATCCTCTGGCTAACAAGAGCTTTGCAAAACTGTTTGCTCAAATCCTTAAGTTGTCGGACGAACAATCACCCGTGCAAACTTTTGACTCTAAAGATCTTGAGAAGTGTCTTAGCACTAACAAGAGGATTTTTCTTGGCACAACTGTTGTTGGCGATCCTAAAAAGCCAAATCTTGGCGCAGCCGTTTATCAAGAGTGTTCCAAGCGGTCGCCGTGTCCACCCCCCAAGGGCAAAGGCGCGACAGGAACAATGTTACTGGTAATAACATCAGAAATGGCGAATGATCCAGAGATTAGCAAACACCTTGACGCGGCTGTGTCATATGTTGGCGGTCGCGCCGAAACCTTGTTCTCTGGTGTTTACGTTCGAAACAGGCTTCCCGGT
>Ga0080013_1005964_pt1 | contig 11064 bp, 7 predicted proteins | sample ETNvirenome_6_85_FD_69236 | JGI IMG/M metagenome (GOLD analysis project Ga0080013, IMG submission 69236) | Marine viral communities from the Pacific Ocean - ETNP_6_85 (SPADES assembly) (version 2) | ecosystem: Environmental > Aquatic > Marine > Oceanic | place: Pacific Ocean | collected 2013-06-19
AGACAGAAAAGATAGCTGCTCCAGATACAAAGCATGATGACTATTGTGATAGTTCTGCAATGGGTCTACATGCCACTTTAAGTATGTTACCGGGAGCAGGTAGTTTTGGTAACGCAGATTTAAGACAAGGAAGTCCAAATAGGGTCACTAGAGACCTCTCAGGGAAGGTTTCTAATAAGGGACTTTTTACGACAAGACAGCGCCGAGTTCGACTAAATAAAGGTCGATATGGTAAATTTTGATATGATTTGATAGAAAGCTTTATATACTATTTTCGATTTAATATAAATAGCCATGTCGTTTATTGATAATGTAAGGCGACGTTTTGCATCCATAGGAACAGAACCAGCCTTCAAGAAAGATGACCCAAGAAGTTATGGAGCGGGTGTTATAAAAAGACTTAAACTTTCTAACTCCAACTATGGTTTTTCAACTTCAGGCAAGTATGAAGAACACATAGGAAGTAATAGAATGTATCTTAATGTCTATTTAGCTGACCCTATAGTCAGAACACTAATCGACCTTCCATGTCTTTACGCAGTAAAAGATTGTTTCGATATAGTCACCGAGAAAGATGACTTACGAGATGAAGTAGAAGAACTGTTTAGAGATATAAACATGGAAAACGTACTTTATGGGTGGTTACGGAATGCACGTATATTTGGAACTGGATATTTGGAATGGACTGGAGACAATCTAATTTTACGCTCAAGTCAGAACATGTATGTTCAACGCAATGAGCACGGTCAGATAATGTATTATTATCAGGACGTAGGAGACGATAAAGAGAATATTCGTTTCGAACCCGATGAAATCATAGAACTTAAGAATAACGAATTCGAAGACTATGGTTATGGACTATCGGACATCCACCCTATTATGTATTTAATAGATTTAAAAGATTACGCAGAGAGAGATATAGGAGCAGCACTTAATAAGTATGCATCTTCTCGCTTTGATATATCTTGTGGTTTACCAGATATGCCATACGGACCAGATAAGATTAATGAGATTGTTGACGCATTCAATTCATTAGAACCCGGTGAAGACATTATACATGGAAACGACATAGTAATCAAAGAATTACAAGGAACGCAAAGAGCATTTGAATACGGTAAGTATACAGATGATATATTAAAGAAAATCCACATGGCATTAAAAGTTCCTATGACTATGTGGGATAGACCTGAAGAAGCTCGACCTATTTTTGAACCATATGTAAGATATTTACAGACTATGGTAGAAGGAGCACTTAATGCACAGTTAATGCCACAACTAGAGAGTGGTGAAGCTAAGTTTAAATTCAGGCAAATTAACGTTGATGACGCATTCACTAAAGCTAAGACAGATATGATTTATCTATCTGAGGGCGTATTATCACCCGGCGAAGTTAGAGAAGAGAGAGGTCTAGACCCTGAAGGAGTTGTAGAATTAGATATGGAAACTTCTGAAGATGTTAAAGCATCTCCACTAGAAAAGAAGACTGATAAGAATGCAAACGTGTCTGGCGGAAAGAATACCGATAAAAAGGAAGAAAGCGCTAGAGCACAAAATAGGGGCAATAAGCCCTCCGCTAATGCGACAGGAGACAGAGCATGACCAAAATAGAAGAATGCGTGAACACTGTAAGTAAATCACTAAAGAAGCGTGGCTTTGATGGCCACACCGAGATGGCACAGAATATGTGTAACATCTGGGCAGCTGAGAATGGTGTTGAGCGGGAATTTGGAACAGATGGAAAATCTCTAGAACCAGTGCGTCGTTCTTTTGCACTCTCCTTAGGAGACGCAGAAGATATTAATTATACAAGCGATGAGGGTGTGGACTCTGTTACATTCCCTGTCATCGCTATTACATCCGGACCTCATGAGTATACTGATGATGACGGAGAACAAAAAGTTTATATTGAAGACAATATTTTAAAAGAACATATTGAGAGTTTTAACGAACTCCCAATTTATGTCGACCATCAGAGAACCGAGGAGGATTTAATCGGCATGGCAACGAGCCCTTCTCTAATCAAGATGGATAATGGAAAGACCGCAATACAGATGCTGGCAACAGTATCTAATAAATACGGTCGTGGACAAGAAGTGATGGATAAGGTAAAGGAGGGAGACATGACGCATGTTAGCATTGATTGGCTATCAAACGATGTTGATGTCATGGGTAGCACTTTTGCTACTAACGTAACTCCTACTGAAATTAGTTTCATTGATAATGAAAAAATGGACCCTGTCTGTAAGGAATGTACAATAGAAGGGGAATGTAATATACATTCTAAACCTAAAGATGAAGAGCATAAAGATTGCTGTGACTCATGTAAAGAAGGTAAAGAATGTTGTGAAGCAGATGGGACAACTACAGAGGTAGATAATATGACCGAAGAAGTTAAGGAAACAAAGTCCGACGCTGAGAATATCGTCGAGCGTGAATTCGCTTCACTCAGGACACAGTTAGAAGAAGCAAGAACAGCTAACAAAGAGATTCAAACAGCTTATGATGAAGCTCTCAAATCTATTGAGACTTTTAAAGAAGCAGAAGAAGCTCGAAAGGCAGCTGAAGCTGAGGAGAGAAAAGCCAAGACTATCGAGGCTGTTATCTCTAAAGAATTACTTCTTGGAACTGTTGATGAGGAGAAGAAAGATTCACGTCTAGAAGAATTATCAGCATGGGACGAGATGAAGCTGACTGGATTCAGCGAAGCACTAGCAGCAATGCCAGTGCCAGAAATAGAAACCGAGCGTTCTTTCGGTAAAGGTAAATCTCCAGAAGGAGAAGCAAAACCTGAGCCAACAGAAAGAAAGTTTGGTATAAAAATGGACAGACAGGGAACATTTAGATTGAACCCTGAAGTCTATAAACCCAGAGGTGACTAAACATGGCAACAGAAGTTTTAGTAAACGATGGAGGAGCCCCGTGTAGGATTATTCCTTTCACAGCAGGTTCGACCATCACAGCTGGATACGCACTTCAGATGGGAGCAGACGCACAAGTAGACACAATAGCAGGAGCAGATAATGTTATGCCTATTGGAGTCGCAATGGTCGATGCAACATCTGGAAATACTGTAAGTGTAATCACTGGTAAAGGTATAATCTTGAACATGTTTTGTTCAGGAACCGTAGGACGAGGAGACCAAGTAGCTACTTTAGCTGACGGTAACCTTGGAGCAGCAAGCAGCTCGGCTGTAGCTGTCGGTACTTATATCGATACTAGCGGTGCTCATGCAGGTGCAGCATCCATGCAACAGGTCCTGTGGGGCTAGAGAAGTAGGAGGAAATTATAAATGCCCGATTACCCAACAGCAACGCCCGGCGTTCTAACTAGCCTTAATTCAGGTGCATATGCAGCAACCGGTGGAACCGGAGAACGCATACTCGTCGACTACAAAGACGCAATTATGGATTACAAGGTCACAGACCTTCCTGTAATGCAATACTTTGCAGAACCAATGACGACTGATACAGGCGGTAATATTGATATTACTTTCGCACAACCCAGCATGAAGCTGGAACCAATAGATGAGGGAACGACCCCTAGCTACCAACACACTAAGCTACGCTCCGAGCGTATCTCAGTGAAAGAATGGGGTATAGCAACGGCCGTTACCCGAAGAATGATAGAAGACTCTCGATTCAACGAAGTTGAGATGGCATTAACAGAAGCTCGTAGAGCTGTCGACCGACACATGACCGAACACGTAGTTAAGGTTATTTTCGGTGGTGCAGCAGATACAACTTTCGGTACATATGCTATTGACGCAGACACATCGGAATCTAATTTATCAAACTTCACAAACAACATATATGGTGGATTCTTTGGTAGCGGTATGGCTGCTGGAGATATAGACGCAGCAGGAAAGAGACTAGTATCCTACGCTAACGAATCAAGCGCCCGTTTAATACGTGGTTCTTACTTCAATAGTGCAGGTGGCTCTGGAGCTGGAGCTTTCGCTCTAGCAGATGTCGCAAAATCAATAGACCATATAGCAACACATGGATATAATGCAACACACTTGTTCATATCCCCTGCTCACTATCACCATCTCTTAAAGATTGGTGACTTCGTAACTGCTTTCACGGCAGCTGCTGGAGGAGAGGTAGGAGATGCAAGTAATCCAACAACCACTTTAAATAATGCTGCAAATCCTTTCAACAAAACTGCCCTAACAGGTAAAGTTGGAAGCTTGTATGGATTAGATGTCGTGGTAAACGCTTGGGTTCCTTCTGACAGAATAGGATGTTTCGACTTATCCGTTAAGCCAATGGTTTATGTGGAGAGACGACCATTGACCGTAGAAGAGGCAAATCCCGGATTTGGAATTGTCGGTTCTTACATGTCAATGAGATACGGATTGAAGGTTGTAAGACCATCAGTCGGTGCAATCTGTATTAACGCTTAGATTGAACTAATAGTTTTTACAAGGGTTCGGAGGGTACCCTAAACCCTCCACTTATAATTCTTAGGAGAGAACGCCATGGCAAGTTTTGGAAAGAAAAATATTCTAACAAGTACTAATACTTATGGAACTACAAAAGCCTTCATAGCTGGAGGCGTAGGCGGTACTCTCTCAACTGTCGGTGATATTCTAACTGTTAACCAATTTGGTAGAAACGTAAGAGTAGCATCAGGCTCTAATGGGCAAGTTCTAAAAGTGGATAATACAGCAACAGGGGGGCTCAGTTGGGCTTCTACTGGAGCTACGGTTAATTATTATACTACGGGAGCTACATGGGGCACAACGGATGCAAAGATAACAGGAGCCCTTTCTGATGGGTCTTCTTCAGCAGGAACTTGGAAGAGTGATGCTTTAACAACCTTTGGTCCTGAAATTACATTTACGACTGGCTCAGTAATGGGTGGTAACGCCGCAGCAGCTGGTTATATTACATTCGTAGAAGATACTAGTTATGGAACCCACACTATGAAGCTTTCAGCCGCAGAATCTATCGGTGCTAATTTTGAACTGGTTATGCCCGATGATGAAGGAACTGCGGGATATGCTTTAACAACTGATGGTAACAATCCTGCTCAATTATCATGGGCAGCTAATAGCGATGCTAATTATTATACATCTTCTGCCGCACTAGGAACTAACATGACATTAACAGGAACCGTCGCAGGTGGTGGTTCTAATTGGACAGCTTCTTTTACTAAACTTTATACTCACACAGTTTCTGGAAATTTATATATTGAAACAGGGGCTCGAACTCAATATACTATTGACCCTAACATTGGCGCTACCAGAATGAAAATACAAGATTCAGGAATGGCTGGTGATTCTTCTTCTTATAAATATTTCCCTAATATTGAATTAAAACAAGATGCGACAGATGGAGTTGCTGGTGAGAATGCTGGATATCCAACAATATATTTCACTAAGTATGGTCCTACATCTATAGCTAATCCAGCAGGAGACCCTGTAGGATGGAGAGTGGCTGCATCAGGTGCAGCAGGTGTAGCTAGCGCAGAACAATACATAGTATGGGAATATGCGGCAGACGCTTCTACATATGCTGAGAAATTAAAAATGAAGGCTTCAGATGGAGCTTTAACTATTGCAGGAGCATATACATTACCTGTAGCTGCGCCTTCTTCTAGTGGTTATATTATTACTGGACATACTGATGGTAGTACAGCTTGGGTAGCAAACCCCGGTGGAGCACAAGGTTCTACTGGTGCTCAAGGTGCTACTGGCCCTCAAGGTGCTACTGGTACTCAAGGAGCTACTGGAACTCAAGGAGCTATTGGAACTCAAGGTTCTACTGGTCCTCAAGGTACAACAGGGGCACAAGGTGCTACGGGAGAAACGGGTGCACAAGGTCCAAATGGTCCTCAAGGTGCTACAGGAGCAACGGGAGCTCAAGGAGCTACTGGTGCTACAGGTGCTCAAGGTGCTACAGGTTCTCAAGGTGCTACAGGTGCTACTGGTGCTCAAGGTGCTACAGGTGCTACAGGTGCTCAGGGTGCAACGGGAGCTCAAGGAGCTACGGGAGAAACAGGAGCTCAAGGTGCTACTGGTGCTCAAGGTGCTACTGGTGCTCAAGGTGCTATTGGAACTCAAGGAGCTATTGGAACTCAAGGAGCTACTGGTGCTCAGGGTGCAACGGGAGCTCAGGGAGCAACGGGAGCTCAAGGGCCTACAGGCGGACAAGGAACTACTGGTGCTCAGGGTGCCACAGGTTCTCAAGGAGCTACGGGAGAAACAGGAGCTCAAGGTCCAACTGGAGCTACAGGTTCACAAGGTGCTACAGGTGCAACAGGTTCACAAGGAGCCACTGGCGCACAAGGAGCTACAGGAGCTACAGGTTCACAAGGAGCTACAGGAGCTACAGGTTCACAAGGTGCTACAGGAGAAACGGGAGCTCAGGGTCCTACAGGACCTCAGGGAGCTATAGGACCTCAGGGAGCTACAGGACCTCAGGGAGTCCAAGGAACAACTGGTAAACGGGGAGGTACATTATATGAATTCTCCAATGCTACTACAGATGCAGACCCCGGTGCTGGAAAATTCAAATTAAATCACGCTACATTCAGTAGTGTTGATGAAATGTATATAGATGATGAAGATGCCGATGGTACCGACCAACAGGCATGGTATAGAACATGGGATGATAGTTCATCAACTGTTGAAGGAACAATTATAATTCAATCAGCTGACGGTTCTGATACCTCATATGCTTCTTTACAAGTAACATCTGTTTCAGAAGAAAGTGGATATTTCAAATTAGATGTAGCCCCAGTTGTGGGTTCAGGAAATCCACCATTTACGGATGGTGAAAAAGTTGTTTTAGAATTTAATAGAACAGGAGATAAAGGTACTCAAGGTACTACAGGAGCTCAAGGTGTTCAAGGAACTGATGGTGATACTGGTTCTGCTACACAAGGAACTACAGGTGCTCAAGGAACTACTGGTGCTCAAGGTGCCACAGGTTCTCAAGGTGCCACAGGTTCTCAAGGAGCCACTGGTGCACAAGGAGCTACGGGAGAAACAGGAGTTCAAGGTGCTACAGGAGCTACAGGTTCACAAGGTGCTACAGGAGCTACAGGTTCTCAAGGTGCTACAGGTTCTCAAGGAGCTACAGGAGCTACAGGTTCACAAGGTGCTACTGGTGCTACAGGTTCTCAAGGTGCTACAGGTGCAACAGGTTCTCAAGGTGCTATTGGTACTCAAGGAGCTACTGGTGCAACGGGAGCTCAAGGAGCTACGGGTGCTACAGGTTCACAAGGAACTACTGGCGCTCAAGGAGGTACAGGAGCTACAGGTTCTCAAGGTGCTACGGGAGCTACAGGTTCTCAAGGTGCTACAGGTTCTCAAGGAGCTACAGGAGCTACAGGTTCACAAGGTGCTACTGGTGCTACAGGTTCTCAAGGAGCTACAGGTGCAACAGGTTCTCAAGGTGCTACAGGTTCTCAAGGTGCTACTGGTGCTACAGGTTCACAAGGTGCTACTGGTGCTACAGGTTCACAAGGAACCACTGGTTCACAAGGAGCTACAGGAGCTACAGGTTCACAAGGAGCTACAGGTGCTACTGGTGCTCAAGGTGCTACGGGAGCTACAGGTTCTCAAGGTGCTACAGGTTCTCAAGGTGCTACAGGTGCAACAGGAGCTCAAGGTACAACTGGAGCTACCGGTTCACAAGGAGCCACAGGTTCACAAGGAGCCACAGGTTCTCAAGGTTCAACAGGAGCACAAGGTGGTCAAGGAACACAAGGTCCGGGCGGAATGCAAGGAGATATAGGATATAGAGGTGGAACACCTTATAGGTTTGACACCGCTACTACAGATTCAGCTCCCGGTACAGGATATTTAAGATTTAATCACGCTACTTTTTCATCTGTTACTAAAATTTATATCGATGATGAAAACATAGATAGTGTTGACTTAGAAAATTGGTTAACTCAATGGGATGATAGTACTAATACAAATAGTAAAGGACATATAGTTATTCAATCTAGAGCAGGAGGAGATGGGTCTTTTTGTGTTCTACAAATAGATGGTCTTACAGATGCTACAGGATATGTTAAAGTAGATGTAACACCTCAGAATGGTTCAGGTAACCCTCCATTCAGTGATGATGAATATATTGTTTTCCAGTTTAGTAGAGATGGAAACAGAGGAGCTCAGGGTCAAACAGGAGCTTCTGGTGGTGGTGGTGGAATAGGTTCTCAGGGTCCACAGGGAGCTAAAGGAGAAGATAGTTTGGTTCCCGGTCCACAAGGTCCACAAGGTCCAAGAGGTAATGAAGGTCCACAAGGAACTGGTGGTCCTCAAGGAGACCCCGGAGAACCCGGAGAACCCGGTGCACAAGGTGCTACAGGAACTACAGGTTCTCAAGGAGCTACAGGAACTACAGGTTCTCAAGGAGCTACAGGTTCTCAAGGTGCTACGGGAGCTACAGGTTCTCAAGGTGCTACTGGTGCTACAGGTTCTCAAGGTGCTACAGGTTCTCAAGGTGCTACTGGTGCTACAGGTTCACAAGGAGCTACTGGTGCTACAGGTTCACAAGGTGCTACGGGAGCTACAGGTTCTCAAGGTGCTACTGGTGCTACAGGTTCACAAGGAGCCACTGGTGCACAAGGAGCTACAGGAGCTACAGGTTCACAAGGAGCTACAGGAGCTACAGGTTCACAAGGTGCCACTGGTGCACAAGGTGCTACAGGTGCTACAGGTTCACAAGGTGCTACGGGAACTACAGGTTCTCAGGGAGCTACAGGACCTCAGGGAGCTACAGGAGCTCAAGGACCTGAAGGAGGTACTGGTAGTGCAACTCAAGGACCACAAGGAACTACTGGCGCTCAAGGAGGTACAGGAGCTACAGGTTCTCAAGGTTCTACAGGAGCTACAGGTTCTCAAGGTGCTACAGGTTCTCAAGGAGCTACAGGAGCTACAGGTTCACAAGGTGCTACTGGTGCTACAGGTTCTCAAGGTGCTACAGGTGCAACAGGTTCTCAAGGTGCTACAGGTTCTCAAGGTGCTACTGGTGCTACAGGTTCTCAAGGAGCTACAGGTGCTACAGGTTCTCAAGGAGCTACAGGAGCTACAGGTTCACAAGGAGCCACTGGCGCACAAGGAGCTACAGGAGCCACTGGTGCACAAGGTGCTAATGGTGCTACAGGTTCTCAAGGAGCCACAGGTGCTACAGGTTATAGAGGTGGAACAGCATGGACATTTGATACTTCCACCAGTGATTCAGACCCCGGTTCAGGGGATATTAGGTTTAATCATGCTACTTTTAGTAGTGTTACAAAAATATTTATAGATGATAATGACGAAGATGGTAATGACCAACAAGCTTGGATGCGTACATGGGATGATTCGTCTAGTGCAGTAGAAGGTGTTTTAATCATACAGTCTGCTGATGGTAGTGATACATCATACGCATCGATGGAAGTAGATTCAATTTCAGAGGCTTCAGGATATTTCAAGATAGATGTCGACCCATTAGTTGGCTCAGGTAATCCACCATTTAGTAATGGTGAAAGGATTACTGTTCAATTTTTGAGAACAGGAGATAAAGGTGTTCAAGGAACTGATGGTGGTACTGGTTCTGCTACACAAGGAGCAACAGGAGCTCAGGGTGCCTCAGGTACTACAGGTTCTCAAGGTGCAACTGGAGCAGGAACACAAGGTGCCGCAGGTGCCACAGGTGGAGCAGGAGCTCAAGGTCCTAAAGGTGATTCAGGAAATACAGGAGCTCAGGGAGCAACTGGTTCAACTGGTTCAACAGGAGCACAAGGGGCTACTGGTTCTACAGGTTCGACAGGAGCTCAAGGTGCCACAGGTGCTACAGGTGGAGTAGGAGCCCAAGGGGTTCAAGGTGTTCAAGGAAGGATGGGTAATGATGGTAATACAGGAGCACAAGGTGCTACTGGTTCTACAGGTTCGACAGGAGCTCAAGGTGCTACAGGTTCTACAGGTTCGACAGGACCACAAGGAGCACATGGTTCAGTAGGTTCGACTGGTCCTCAAGGACCACAAGGAGCTAGTGGTGGTGGAGGTGGTTCAAGTCTTACACATGGTGGTTCTGGTGGTGGTAATTATGAAGTTCCCGGTTTAGGACCAGTGGTTGCGGCAGGTTCAGGAGCCCCACTTGACCCATACGATATGGCAGGTAATGCCTTTGGTGGAAATGGATATCTTTATGCAAACGTTGGTGGAACTAATTATTTCTGGCCAGTGTGGGTGCAACTATGAGGAAAGCTTTAAATACAAGAACGGGGTTAAATTATATATGAAGGTGCAGGAGCGCGACGAACTTCTAGTCCGTATGGATGAACGAGTAAAAACGGTATTCAATCGTATGGAGAAGTTTGAAACACTCTTCACTAACCACTTACATCACCACGAAACGTGGGAGAATGATATCAGAACGCAAATGCGCTGGTGGGTCGCTGTCGCAATGACAGCTGCTACTGGTAGCGGTGCGATGATGATGGGAGTAATTTAATGGCAGTAAGTATATCATGGAATGCAACTTTCCGTAACAGAGTTCGCCTGTTGGCTGGTATCGAACAGGAAGAATTAGACAACGATACTATAGATATTCTAGCTAATATTTCAGCAGAATGGTTTGGCGAAAACACAGGTACCACATTTACACTTAATAGCAATAATACTTATGATAATGCAGTTATGTATTATACTTGTTATCTTGCATGTATGGCTCAAAATGGTATAGGTATTGAGCGTATACAGGTAGGAGATTTAGCGGTTTACTATGAATCAGAGGCTTATGTTCATTTTAAAGAGCTAGCTGAGCAACAACTTGTAATGAAACTTGGACTTAGCATTAAGAGAAGCACTTACAATGCTAACCCATGGACTGGAAACGTTAACTGGATGAAAAACGTTAAAGGTATTGACTCAACTAAGAATATGTATCCAGTACCTAATGGTACTAGGCGGAATTAATGCCCGGCCTTATAGGTTCACAGGGTGTCCGTCCGGGCGCTTTGAATATGAACAGAGTCTTTCGTGCTTTAAGATATAGAACAGAACAGGCTCAATATGTCACTTATCATAGACCACCCATTTATGGTAAAGATAATTATGGAGTT
>Ga0080013_1005965_pt1 | contig 11063 bp, 12 predicted proteins | sample ETNvirenome_6_85_FD_69236 | JGI IMG/M metagenome (GOLD analysis project Ga0080013, IMG submission 69236) | Marine viral communities from the Pacific Ocean - ETNP_6_85 (SPADES assembly) (version 2) | ecosystem: Environmental > Aquatic > Marine > Oceanic | place: Pacific Ocean | collected 2013-06-19
GGTTTAACCCTCTCAGCGAACTTTCTCTGTGTCACAGTAACTAAATGACTGTTAGCGTACATAAATTTAGTTATGTCACCCAGCCCCTTTTCCTTATAAACATCAGAAAGTCTGTGCTCCTTGTAAAGGCCAGTAAGGAGGTCATCAGTATCCATCTGTACAAACTTGCCAAACTCTATGGCTTTTCCCACCGCTCTAGCAGCATAGTTACCTCCGAAGTTGCTAATGTTGTTGACCACAATAACATCAGCCCACTTCATGTTCTCAAACTTCCAGTTAGGTTGCCACTGCCCAGAGGAAGTGTCTATTCCAAGAGGGTTATCGTCTATTCTGAGTTCTACCTCGTCTGGATATAACTCAGCCAATTTTGTGAACGGCATATTCAAACGATAATAGGCACAACCGCCATCGTTTGCCTTAAACCCCAGTATTCTTAATTTCTTCTTTTCCACAATATATTATAGTAAAAAAAGAGAGCAAGCTTTCAAACTTGCTCTCTAATCACATCCACAACTGACCACCAAGTCAGAAATCTTTATCTATAGTCTTGGCTTCTCTCTCTTCATCTTCGTAGACCACCTTTGTGCTCTCAGAGCTATGAGCCATACCAAGGGCTCTCCCAACATTCTTAGCCCCTTCCCTCAAATCCACGCTACCATTACCAGGAAGAATGGACTTAAAGGCATTAGCATAATGCTTGCGCTTCCTCCTGAAGAGCAGAGCTAGCACAGCTTCTAAACCAAGCAAAGGAGGAAAAAACGTCCCACCTACTCGAAGTGCAGCTTGCGCTAAACTTCCAACGGCCCCTAAATCCCAGTCATCTCCATCCAAGGAAATAGGAACAGCATTAGATCCAGGCTTAACACTTTCTCTTGGGGCTGCAACGATGACCTCGTCCTTCCAAGCTTCCCTATACTTCTCAGGGATCTTCTCTGTTGGAACAACAATAGCCGTATCCTCTTTCCCAGGGAGAATATTATCAGCGTTGGTAACAACCAAGTCTTGCTGCTTTAAAAAGCTTCCAACACCCTCGCAACTTGCGAAAGATACAATAGGCACTAGTAGTGCCCCCATTATCCAATATTTAAATCTCATAATCATCCTTCCAAATTAGACTCATAGTCATCATCGTCCTCAACATCCACTCCCTTCGCCAAAGAAGGAAGATAAGACTGAGCAACATGCATCATTTCCTCATAATCCTCCACTTTAACCAATGCATGAACATCGTGAAGGCCATCCATCCATGCTGCAACATCTTGCTCCGAACCAGCAGGTTCAGGTCTTGGGCGAGGGCTAGACTGGTCGTACTTCGGCCACTGCCCCTCCATGATCTTCATAATCTTAAAGTCATGCCCATTTTCCAAATCCGTAATATCCCCATAATCGGGATCCATAATAGTCGCAACAATCTTCTTGAAAAGAATCTGACCAATGGAAAGGATTTTTACTTCACTCGTCTCACGATCTACAACATTCAAGTAGAACCTGTCCCTAGGCTTAATCTCTCTTGCCTTGTTAGCATGCTCGTCATCCTTATCTTGACTCAGCTTCCAAAGACCAAAATAAGCCTCACACATTGGGCAGATCTCACCATGAATCTTCCTGCAATGGAAATTCTTAGGGTTTCCATCAGCCAACTTCACACGGTGGATTTTTGTTTCAGCATAAAATTCCTTGTCCTCATCCTTCCAAGGAAGAATCCTAATGTATTGGGATCCATCTTTCAGAGCAAGAAAGCTGTCCATGAAATTCCTCTGAATTCCAGTTTTGTTCATCTCAAGATGTTTTTCACGTAATTTGTCTAAGTTAATCGCCATGTTTTTCTCCGTTATTGTTAAAGGTTATAAAATATAATAGACAGTTGTCATCAAATTTTCGAAACTATCCATGAATTTTTGAGATAGCTCTATTATTTGAACTAAGCTGGACAAGGCAATCTCTCTTATGCTCTAACCCACGCACAATAGCTTTTATCTTTTCGTAACGTGCGTTAGATTCCAAGAGATCACTTTGCAACTCCCTATATTTAGGTTGGGTGATGACCCAAGTTTCAATAGATTTATCAGTTATTTTTATTCCTTTTTCTATCCTATTTCTGCGCTCATCCTCCTTAGCTGAACTCTCGTAAAGACTCAAATTTAGGAGAGACCTATCAGCAAGTCTCTTCGCTTCACTGGCTACCCCAGCAAAATGAGTAAATATCGCAGGGTGACGCATGAGATCTCCATCTATATCGGCAGGATTGATTCTTCCTATTTCTTCTGCCATGTCAGCATATTGATCTATTGGTAAGGAATGCAGTATTTCCTTAGATAACATCTTTCTATTCATCTTCTTCTCCAGCAAATAAACAACTAAAAAGCTTAGGATTCAAGTTCCTAAGCAACATTAAACCTCGACTAGTAAAGGTAGCTAATTCTTCATTATTGGTTTTTATTTCTTCGTCGCCCTCATCCCCTCCCCTAAGACCAATTATTTCTAACATACAATGCATAATCTCATGGATAAAAGTTTCTTTAGCAAGATCATACGCTTCGCAAGAATAAACCATGTCTCGATCTAACTGAAGCTCACACTTATCGAAATCCACAGATCCATAGCAAGAACTGCTTGCTTTGCCTGCCAAATTGGCAACAATAAGAATGGAAACTTTTCTCCAACCTAGATCAATATATTCTATGTCTAGCTCTTTGAGATCATCACGCAGAGATCGCTTTTTCTGTTTCGTCATAGTCTAGTTCCTGAGTAATTCTTAAGTTTTTGTAATTTACAGACATAGGGATAATATATCTCTGTCTGGAGTCTCTCGCCTTAACAATATATCCTCTCATCTTACCTTGAGAATACTCTTCCTCTGTCTGGTTTAAAGAGATAGCCCAATCCGCAGTTCTAATTTTGCCGTAAGAATCTCCCAACTCTGCATCAGTGATAATCTTAACCATCTTACCCTGCCGATTAGTCTGCGTTGCTGTCCAAACAAGCATATTATACTCAACTGCCAAGCCTCGGAGTTCTTCCGCGATTCTTTGTTGTGCTTGCCATTCAGCTTCTATCTTTCTACATGGCCGCAATAATTCAAGGTAATCTACTATTAGAATGTCAGGGACAAAACCCTCATAGTTCTCTAATTGATGCAAAAGAGCCCTCACAGTTGCAACAGTTGCTTGACCCGTAGGAAACTCTTTTATAATCAATCTAGAATTTGGATACTTTTCTTTCGCAGCTTCCAATTTCTGATGTAACCTCAACTGAGTCGAGACTTCTTTTAGCTTTCTATTCGGCAATCCCGTCATCACTGAATCAAATCTTTGAGATATCTTATCTTCCGACATTTCTAATGAAAGATAAAGAACCTTCCTCTGCTCTGTTAGAGCTTGCACGGATTGATTTACCAACCACAAAGATTTACCCACCCCAGGAGGGGCTATAACCATGCAAAGCTCTTTCCTCGAATTTCCCCCCTCTAATTGATCATTACACATGGGCAGAACTGTGCCGAACTTCTCAGCCTCCTCTGTGCCTAAAATACGATCCCATCTATTCCTTGCAACATCAAAATATGACTGTCCTACGTTAATATCTCGATTAATTAACAGAGCTTTCTTTATGACTTCTGGGACCGCATCTATGTTGTCCTCTTGGATCAGAGTGAGGGATTCTTTTATTGCTTCTTTAATAGCAGATCTTCGAGCAAACTTCTCGATAAGATCCATGTAGTATTCTTGATTATTGATTGCCGTAATATCAACTTTATTGATAAATTCTAGCTCATCCTCATATTCAGTAATACTCTCAGTCTCACCTAACTTATCCCTGATTTCCTCCAGAACAAAGTCATCGTTGGGTAACTTTAGGTAACTATCAAAATAATTTTTTATTGTATTAAAAATGTTTTGATGGGAAGGATATTCAAAGTAGCTTTCTTTTATTAAATTAACTATTTGTAGATAGAAATCCTTATTTGACTTACACAGATAAAGAATTCCTCTTTGTATATTTTCAGAAAATTCGTATGGCATATTTTTGTTTTATTCTTGCGGTAGTCTTGCTTTAGTAGGATCTAGCCCTGCTTGATCATAGGCTTTTCTTGTTAATTTTTCAGCTTGTTTCATTCTTTTATTTGCTTTTTTATCAGATATTTTCTTTACCACTCCCTTTTTCCTGAAATACTCGTAGTTAGGTTTCATTACCTTATAATGCTGCCCTCCCGTACTTATTCTCTCTTCAGCATTATCTATATTTTCCTTGTACCACTCATTCGCAGTATCCTTATCCATCCCCTGCTCCCAAAGTTTTCGATCTCTGGCGCTATTTGTCTCCCAGCCATCACCCTTAAACACCAATCCTGGAGCTTTTCCAGACCACAATCTCTTGCGATATTTATTACACTCAGGGCATTTCCTCCGTTGAGGAACCTTAGACATAGGTGATTTAACGGACCATACTACCATACAATCGTCACAACTAAAAGGGTAAAAAGGCATCCTAACTAAGTGCCCCCTTAGCCTTCTCTTTTTCTTTCGCATCCTCCAGATGCAGCCTCAAGAAGATCTCGTCCTCCTCCATAACCACAACTGTCCATTCGGCAACGGTTATTTCTTTTCCAGCAAACTTGGGAATAAGGACCCTATCCCCAGCGGCCCACTCTGCTAGACAACCTTCTCCCGCCCTTACAACAGTCCCCAAAGCTGATTCTTCCTGGGCCTGAGCAGGAATAATTATTCCACCTTCAGTTTTATCTTCCGTAGTATCTCTTATAACGATAATTCTTGCTCCCAAGGGCTCAATTACATCTTCCAATTTTTGTTTTTTGTTAGTCATTATCCACAATCTCCATCCAAAGCACAAAATTCCGCAGTCGCATTGCTAGCCTTTTCCCGCAACGACTCAGGAACAAATTTCTTAACATTCTCCTTAGTAAAAGGGATAGCTTCCAGTGGCTCCTGACCCCGACTACCCGCACGGTATACTGTCATACCCTTCATATAAGGTGCGTACCCTAGCATGAACTCCTCAAACTCATCGGACTTTGCATCCTCAGGGAGATTAACAGTCTTACTTATAGCTGAATCTATGTATCTCTGTATAGTAGCTTGAACTTGTACATGCTGCTTAGGATCTATATCATAGGCCCCGACAAAATTCTCCAAGGGTAGCTTCCCCTCAACGTATTCCTTAAAGAGAGGGTCCATGATCGTGGTTTCTTTCCAGGTACTCGCCTGCCTATAACGTCGCTTATAGAGTGCAGAAAAAATAGGCTCGATGCCGCTAGACACGCCCATAACCATGCTAATAGTTCCAGTAGGAGCAACGGTAAGCATAACAGCATTCCTGATACCATGCTCTTTAATAAGCATACGAATTCTAGCAGGCAATGTTTTAGAAAACTCTTCATTTAAATACTTCTTTCTATTGAACGCAGGAAACGGACCCTTATCTCTAGCAAGATACGTAGATGTCTTGTAGGCCTCATCTCTTATTGTCTGAAACAACCTCTCAGTAAATTCCAAACACTTTTCACTCCCATATTTCAGACCCAATTTAATTAACATATAATGATAGCCTAAAACACCTAAACCAATTCTCCTAGATCTATGACCAGCCTCTCGGCACTCTGGAGTTGGAAATTCATTAACAGTCAAAACATCATCTAGGAATCTAACTCCGACTCTCACCGTTTGAGCTAACTTCTTCCAATCAATTTCTCCATTGGTAACCATATTATCTAAGTTAATATGACCCAAACAACAATTTGCATAGCTAGGAAGAGGAATCTCCCCGCAAGGATTTGTAGCATTCATTTTCTCAAAATAAGATACGTTAGTGTACCTGTTGGTATAATCTATATTATAAATCCCAGGCTCCCCAGACTCCAAAGCGTTACTCCATAGTCGAGCCCACAATTCACGAGCTTTTAAAGGATACTTCTTGGCATCTTCAAATGAATCCCCTGGAAGAACCTGATAATGCTCGTTAGCTCTTGCCAAGGCATCTTCCTTATCAAAGCCGATAACATTTATAACCTCAGAAGTAGTTTTTCCCACCCTATTCATCTGATAAATATAATACTTCTTGTGATTAAATGTAAAATACCACTCTTCTCCCAACTCACAAGCTTCAATAAACCTATCTGTGATCGCAACTGAGATATTGAAGTTAGTAAGTTCACTCCTATCCAATTTTGTGTGCAGGAACTCCAAGATGTCTGGATGCGTAACATTAAGTATTGCCATAAGGGCCGTCCGACGATTCTTACCTGCTCTCACATGTTCCCCAATCTCATTAATCATCTTCATTACGGAAACGGAGCCGGGAGAAGAGTACTTGATGTTTTGGATATCATCCCCCTTAGGCCGAATTTTGCTGAAATTGAAACCAATACCCCCGCCACCACAAGATATTTTATACATATCTTGGATTGTTTTTCCTATCGATTCTACTGAATCGGTAGGCTCAATTACATAGCAATTAAGAAGGTTTTGATTCAGCCTTCCTGAACCAAAAATTATCCTCCCACCAGGGACCAAATCCCCGGCTCCTATACTTTCATAAAACTTCTGTTGCCATTTCTCTTTTTCGGTATCAGGTTCAGCAGCCGCAACGTGCTTTGCAATTGCCTTAGCTCTTTCAGACCATTTAGTTTCTCCAGGATAAGCATACTTGTGTTCGAAAATAGACTGCCCTAACTCATTTAGTTCTTTTATTGCCATGCTTCTTTACCTTTGAAATACCCTGAGACTTTATTATAGAAATTCTGTCCGACCCTTCAAACAAAGATTTTAACTCTTTATTGTGTGTAATAATAAAGATTTTCCTCTTGGATTTTAAATCTTGCAATAAATTGCACAATCCCGTGATCCCTTTGTCATCTAAGTTTTCAGTTACCTCGTCAAGAAATAGTATGTTTGATTTCGACTTTTTAGAGAAGGACAATAAATCTTGTAAAGCCATCAATACTGCTAAGTTTATCTTTCTCTTTTCTCCACCAGACAATGATATATACGGTATGCTCCTCTTATTTGTTGCTATAACTTCATGTAATTCTTCATTAAATTCTAAATAAAACTGTCTATTAGTTAATCTTGACAGATAAGTGTTACATTTTTTATTGAAAAAGTCTAAAATATTTCTGATAACAAATTTTATTAATCCTTGCTCAGAAAAAGCCTTCTCCCAAAACTTCATTACCTCATAATTAATAGCAGCCTCGGCCTTTTTAGTTCTGTGATCTTCCAAGGCTCCTGACACACTTAATTTTTGTTTTTCATATGCTTCTTTTGAGGCTAAAAGATCTCGATGATCCATAAGCATTAAAAAGCCCATTAAACTCTGCGATAATTTTTCTACTTCATCCTCCAACTCTCCTACGTCTTTTAACATCCAAAGCCTTATATTCTCTTGTTGGAGAATCTGATATTCAATTTTTTCTAGATCTTCCTTCGTTTGAACTACTTCTGATTCTGAATTGCAATACTCACACCTCTCAACCTTTTTATAAACCCCTTTCCCCCTCTTGAAGTCTAACCTGTCAAGGCTCTTCTCCATTGACTTAATAGCACTCTTTTTGTCGGCCACCTTATAAGCTAATGCCACCTTCTCATTATCCATAGATGAAATATCTTTATCGCTCAAAGAACTATCTAGATCGCCTATCTCCTGATTTTCTTTTTCGATATCTTCTAAAGTTGAAGTGATTTCTTTGAGAGAACTAATCTTATCTTCCTCCAGAGAACGAGCAGTTTTAAGATCAGTATAATAATTAGATTTAAGTTTCTTTGCCTTATCCCTCAAAGAAAATATCCATTCCAAGTTAAGGAAATTTTTTATAATTATTCTCTTGTCCTCAGGAGACGCACCCAGGAAATCAAAATTTGCGTGTTGACCCAAAACCATACTTGCAGTGAAAACTTTATAATTGGTATTTAATGTATTTTCAATTTCTGCCTGTGTGACCTGTGCACTTTCTTTGGTCAGATTCCCACCATCAACTTCTAGAAGAAGAGAAGAGGGCCTAGCTGATCTAGTGATCACAACATTATCATTCACTCTCACCGTGACCGAGCAAGCTTTTCCTGCTTGGATGTTAACCCTGGCCTCCTCATTCGACTTTCTGATAGTCTTCCCGAACAGCCCCCAACAGATTGCCTCTAGTATAGAGCTTTTCCCAGAGCCGTTTCCGCCTTTTGTGTCTTTATTGTAGCCTTCTATGAAAACTATGCCATCATAATCATCAAAAGAAATTTGAGCATCCTGAAAAGAATAGAAATTTTTAATCTGAATCTCGTTAATATTCATTTTTCTTTAGAAGTTCCAAACCTTTTAAAAGAATATCGGTATCAATATCTGAAGATTGCCCTTTCACATAGTCATCAATTAAGGACTCATCAATTAAATCAATTTGACGATCTGCATCGAAATTACTTAGGTCATCCTCATTTATCAGAGGATCATAAACATATTCTACATGAGGAATTTCACGCAGTTTCTCAGCTATCTTATCATCCATACTATTTTCATGCGCCTGCATGTGAATTCTGAGGAGAGTAAAGTATTTTGGATCAAATATCTTCTTTTCAAATTTCTTTATTTTAGAAAAAGGTATGTCTATATATTGAATTCCAAAATCTATAGTCTTAATACTAGTTTCCCAGTTAAAGGGCTCCCCTTCTAAGATTGCGTAGTGATGTTTTTGCCCAGACTCACTAAATAATGTGGGATATGGGGTTCCCAGGAATATCAAGTTTTTTTCTGGGACTGAAAGATCTCCTCCCCCGATAGACTCAACAGAATACTTGTGTATATGGCCCAAAAACCCACTATTCCTAGCGCAACTGAGAGGAATAGAAAAATCATAACTCCCAACAGAATTAAGGCTACCGCTGAAGGCAAAGTGACCAAATAATGTAAAAGCGTCAGGAACGCCTTCCAAGCAGTTAATAATAGTTTTTTCATTTTCAAAACACGGTATAAAGTAAAAACCCAATTCATTATCAGCACCTGGAGAATTCCAGACACGAATCTTTTTATCCTCAAATAAAGAAAGAGCAGTTATCCCATCATCAGCCTTAGTAGCCTGATCATGATTTCCAACTACTACATGTACTTCGCTATGCAGCGAAATAGTTTGTAATATAGATTTTATCCTGAGGAGTACTTTAGGATTTGGTTTTCTGTAATGAAATATATCACCTAAAAATACTACACATTCAGGCTTTTCATTTTCCCAAATACCAAGAATAGTCTCAGTCTGAGCATCCATGTAACCTACAGCTAGATCATCTCTAAAATGGAGATCCCCTATAATTAGAACTTTCATTTTATAGTTATCTCTACTTGATTACTAGTGAATTTCATATCTTCTAAAAATTGATCAATCTTAAGGTGGACTAGAAATTTTCTTAATGCCTGAATTACGCCTTCCCTTTTCTTGAATAGCTCTTTAGGATTACATTTAGACACAAAAAATAATGGACCGTCACTTAGGGCAGTTTCTGGATCTTCAGGTGATACAGCTACCACAGTTGCTCCACCCTTCCTAGATATCCCTTTCCCATCCCTAGGCCTTACATGCTGCACACGGGCGCGATAACGCAAATTGTTATTCCCTGTTTTAATTATGATCCACATGTATTTAAATCTCCAAGTACCGAGCAACTTCTTCCGTATTAGAGATTTCTCCTCCAGGGCCATATCCCAACTCTATGCCATCCCCAAAACTTTTCCCCACCAAAGTTTCTATCTCTAGTGGAACGCTAAACTCAACTCCAAACTTGTCTCTCATTATAGATACATCGGTCATCTCATCGTAGCAAATTTTTAAAACTTCCTCTAACTCATCGTAGGGAGCAATTAATTCGATGGAATCATGTACACTAGCAACAATTCTAGCATTAGTCTCTCTCAATCGCCCATGAACCTTTATCGCTGCCATCAACAATATATCCGAAGAAGGGCTTTGGACTGTAAAATTCAATCCCTGGTTTAACGCATGCTTCTGTACGGCCCAGTTGGATGAGTCTACGTCTGGGAGGTTCCTTCTCCTTCCAAAGAGAGAGTACACATATTTATATTTTTGAAGAAAATTATAAATGAACTCCTTATACTCCCGAACTCCAGGAAATGCATCCAACCAAGATTCGATAATATTTTTAGCCTTCTTTAAAGAGATGCCTCTCTTTTTGGCAAGAGTATATTCTGTTCCTCCATACACAGTGAGAAATGAGGGTTCTTTAGCAATCTGTCTTTGCTCAGGAGTGACCTTATCGTAAGGAACATCAAAAGTTAAGGAAGCGGAATAAGTATGCAAGTCTTTTCCTTCTATAAAGGCTTGCTTCATCTTTTCTTCTCTAGAGATATGAGCCAGCACTCGCAACTCCATTCCCTTGTAATCTATGGTAATGAACGCTTGCCCTCTAGGAGCTGTAAACATTCTTCTAATATTAGTTTTTCTTTCTCTCGGAAGTGTGTGAAAAGAAACCCCCATCGGGCCTTCCTCAGTATCATACTTAGAGCAGGACAATCTACCAGTCAGGACGGAATCAAGATTGTAACTAAAATAGCAACGAGATGCTTTATTATGATCAATAGCTCGCTTTACTCCATTGACGTATGTTTTATGGCTCTTATTTAATTTTCTTCTTTGTAAATCTAGATTTATAAATTTGGAAGCCGAATTGAGTTTTTCATTCGAAAGTTCAGAAATAACTGACTTAGCAATCTGCTCTTCTAATTTATCTTTACTAAGTTTACCCATTTCTACGAACCAATTCCTCGTCAATTAGATCCTTCAATGTTGACAACGATGCCTTATCCACTGAAGGCTTTCCCTTATCTGTTTTCTTAATTGGATAAAGATTAAATCCATCTTCCCCTGTAAAAAGAATATCAATAAGGTCATCATTAGATGATAGATTAGATTCAATCGATACCTCATCAATCATATACTCATCATCCTCTATCTCCATGATATCTCTTCTTAATTTTTTATCTAGATCAGACAACTCTTTCTCATCCACATCCATACCGTGAAATTCTATATCAGCAAACATCTCATACGCTGG
>Ga0080013_1005966_pt1 | contig 11062 bp, 21 predicted proteins | sample ETNvirenome_6_85_FD_69236 | JGI IMG/M metagenome (GOLD analysis project Ga0080013, IMG submission 69236) | Marine viral communities from the Pacific Ocean - ETNP_6_85 (SPADES assembly) (version 2) | ecosystem: Environmental > Aquatic > Marine > Oceanic | place: Pacific Ocean | collected 2013-06-19
CGATACTATGGAGAGGTCGACGACCTATTAAAATATGTGTCAATACTGATAAAACTCATCCAAGCGCATATAGAATATATGAAAATGGCGATGAAGCATCACATATGCATGCTGAAATGAATGCTATTAGATTTGCAAAGCCAGGGGATATGTTAGAAGTCATGAGGTTCAAAAAAGATGGGTCTATAGCCATGGCTAAGCCATGTGAGCATTGCCAGAAACTAATAAACAATAAAGAAATATTCAAGAAGATCAGATTTACTAATCATATTGGGGAATGGGAAATTCTATAATAGTTATGGGGAATTAGCTCAGCTGGATAGAGCAACGGACTTCTAATCCGTAGGTCATAGGTTCGAATCCTATATTCCCTGCCATTTGAGTGAGATCGGAATAATAATTGAAAAACATGTTGTTAATAAAGGGTGAGAAAGCATCTCGTGCAAGTTTTTGTAAGAAATGGTTAACCGATTTACATGTTTATTCTGATCTAAAAGTAGACAAGCAACATGCAATCCACAATATTGAGAATCATATAGGATATGTAGTCGTTGGTTTTGATACTGAACGAGAAAAAGAAGATATCTGTGCATTAGCAAAGAAACATGATTATGATATCTCTATAGTTTATTTAACCGACAGAGTCCATAGGTATTATTGAGATGGGCAGAAAGAAAAAAGAAGTATTTTATTCGCAGCCGTTTAATATTGGCGATATGGTTTCCCTAAGAGAAACTCGCACATTGCCAGTACCAGATGGAAGCAAAATGATTGAAGTGAAAAAGAATACAATTTGTACAGTAACTGACTGGCAACCAGGGAAGACTTTTGATTTGACTTTCAAACCGAAAGGTAGGAAAAAGAAAGAAATTACTGTATGTATTTCTTATGGTACTTCATGGATAATGTTGAATTTATTAGATTCAGTTAAAGATAAGACGAAAGGTAACAATAATGTCTAGGTCTAGAAAAAAGAACCCATTTGTTGGCAATATTAAATCTGTATCAGAAAAAAAGAACAAGCAAACTGCTTCCAGAATTTTAAGAAGAAAGATTAAAAGACTCACAAACTTTAATTTTCTAAAATTCACATCTGACAGCGAGCAAGATATAGATCTCACTTTTCCAGATCAAAAAGAAATTTCAGATCCAACTATGTTTTGTAAGCATGGAAAGTCTATATCTGAAGAAGAAAAAGATTTTCGAAAATAAACTCTTGGTTTACTAAGGTTCGTTACAGATATATAGTTGATCAACCAATTAAATTGGATTTTCAATTACACACACACAACACAAGGAGACATTATGTCAACTACACCATTTGAATTAAGATATAGCATATACGAAAGTGCTTTAGATAGACTCAAAGAAAAATATTTTTCTGATATGGAAATTTATAAACACTTTAAAAAACTCTTTGATACAGATTTGAATCTCTCTGCACCAGTATTCCCTAGCGTAGAAGATGCAATTGAAGAAGCAGAACAAATTTACGGATTTGTTCAAACCAAATAGAACGTTTATATAAACAAAGGAAGTTATTATGGTAGGTCAACTCACCAAGAACATCGCACTCACTCTTTTTGAAAATGGAGGTGAACTCTCACCAAAGCAAATCAAGAATAAGCTACGTGAAAAGGGTTTTCGGGTAAACACAAATTCCATCACAAATACTCTATGGGACCATGCAGAAAGACGAACTAGCACTCCATTGTGGGTTCGTTCCGATCGTGGTAAGTACAAGTCTAATCTTAGATTTCGTGCTCTAAATCCTCAGCGAAATTACGCATTTGACGCTATTTAATTAGCAATATTTTTTTAATAAACAACCCAACTGCACCGCAACTTATGTTGCGGTGCAGTTTTATTCAATAAAGGAGATAAAATGAAGAACATTATTTTTTCAATTATAACTACTAGTCTATTAACTGTTAGCACTTCTACGGCTGACAATAACCTAATCATCACCGAGTTTATGCCATCACCAAATGGATATGATAGCGAACGAGAGTGGTTTGAGATCTACAATGCTGGTTCTGAAGAGTTAAATCTTAATGGAATTGAATTTCATAGTAATGGTACACAAAATTTCAAAGTGACCATAGATAGATTCATCGAATCAGGCCAACGTTTTGTGTTTGGCGTTTCTGACGATCAAAGTTTAAATGGAGGAATTGATGTAGACTATGTGTATAACTACAGACATTTTTCTATGGCTCAAGCAAGTGATAAGATTGTAATGGTTCGTGATAGCGAAATTCTTGATGAAGTTTATTATCAAGATGCTTTAGAATCAAAAAGCTTTTTTCTGCCTGATTTCAAGTTAGAAAATGCTGATATGTCCAATTGGAAGGTTTCCAGTCTTCCATCTAGTAAGTATGGTGATGGTGGTTATGGAACTCCAGGTGATATGAACGAAGATGTTCTAGAGGTTGTAGTTAACAATGCTCCACAAAATGTTAAGCGAGGTGAAGTTTTAATGTTTAATATAGAAGTTTATAATCCTACCGACCACGATGTTTTGTTTGATGCATGGATGTACGCTATGCAGCATGATATGACTTACACTCCAATTGTACGTTTTGACAATGAACTAAAAAAGAACGAAACTGCTCATAAGACAATAACTGTGTATGTGCCAATGAATGTTGATACAGGAGAATACGCTATTTCTACAGAATTTGGTATTTTCGAAGATACAGCTTTTTGGCATGATTCATTTATCGTAAATGTAGAGTAATAATTTAAAAAGCAATTAGCTTTCTGTGGCCATGGGAAACCATGGCCACTTTTTTTTAAAAACATTTACTTAACTGTTTACTCTTTTGATTGTTTTATGATATAATTTGTATAGGTGGAAAAAATATTGACAACCAACTAAAGGAAAAATTATGTCAAATGAGTTTCTTCAAAATGCAGCTTCTGCAAACGATAACTTGATCAGTAAAATCGCCATGCGTACGCAAGCTCCTGCAGTGTTTAACAGGGATCCACATGTAGATTGCTCTTCTAAATACAAGATGTTTTCTACTTGGGATGCCATCCAAGCTCTTGCAAAGAAGGGCTGGTATCCAACCGACGCAATGCAGGTCCAAGCTCGTAAATTGGAAGATCGTCAGGTGGCCAAGCATCTCGTAAGATTTCGCAATGACAAGCTCACCATCGACAAAGACAATATTCCAGAGATTGTATTGGGAAACTCTCACAACCGTTCTCATGCATGGACTCTTGACGGTGGAGTATTTAGATTTGTCTGCTCAAATGGCATGATAGTTTGCGACGAAGAATTCGGCAGAATTCGAATGCGTCATATGAAGCATGAGATGAGCGACATTCTAGAAGCAACTGAAAAGTTTGCTGATCATGTGGGAAACCTATCTCGCTCAGTGAAGACCATGAAAGACATTCGCTTGGATAAAAAGGATCGCACTCACTTCGCGCTGGAAGCTCAGGCTGTGAGATACCCTAATGAAAAGCAGTTTCCGTTCGATTCTAGTTTTCTTCTAGTTCCCCGTCGGCCGGACGATTACGAACCGACTCTTTGGAACACTCTAAACGTGATCCAAGAAAACATCATGAAGGGTGGAATTCCTTATTCAAGAGCTGTAGGAACTCACACAAAGGGTATGACCAGAGCTGTAAGGTCTGTAAGCGAAAACCTTAGAATCAACAAGGGAGTTTGGGATATCGCACATAACCTCATGAAAGCAGCTGCTTAATGCAAAAGTTTTATGACGGGATGCCCAGTGAGATTAGTTCTCCTGGGCATTACCCAGAATTGTACAAAAAATATCTCATAGAAAAAAAATCTAGAGATGTATCTTATCTAAATAAAAATCTTAATGTGTGTAGATCAGGTGAAGTCTTTTGCGATAAAAAGCTTTTAGAAAGATCTTGGGATGGAGAGAAAAAAGATTATGTAATATACATACCAATAGAAAATGAAACGGCCGATTTAGTTTATTTTCGAAAATTATTCAAGATGGCCTATGTCAAGCATAATTAAGTTTCCAAAATTTTGGATGGTTGGTTTTGCTCTTGATGGTAATCTAGATGAATGTAACCTAAAAGAAATATATGCCTACTCATCTTTTGAAGCTGCTAGCATATATCTATGTAAATTTATCAATGAAAAAATAAAAAAAGGAGAAAAATTTAATAGAATGGTTGTTGCAGAAATGACTGATGCTATCGTATGCATAGACTATTCAAAACGCAATGAAGATGATAACGATTCGATGACAAGCAGGGTGCTTGTCAATGACATTATAGAACGTTATGGAGCTAATATTATAGATTTGGTTCCATTTAAAAACTAAAATTTACTATCTTTTGATTAATGTATAGTATATATAAAATTCTTAATGTGAATAAAATTAGTTTCAACTACTGTAAACAATATAGATAATGTGGAAGAGATACTTTCATTTGGTTATGGTTCGTTGATTTTAAACAACATGAAATGTTTCATGTTAATTAAGTTAAAATTAAAATAGGAGAAAAATATGAACGTTGATTATAAGAACAAGAAGTGGTGGTTTCTTGGCTTTGGTGCAGCCCTTTTAGTGTGGCTATATTTCTTTTCGTGTGGAACTGCATCGGCTAACCAGTCTCGCGTAGGGGCGATGGGAGGAGATGCTCGATTATTTCTTGATGACAATGTTACTGTTTATCAATTCCCCGGACGGCTGCATGAATTCCCTCATGTAAATGTAGAAGATGGTAATTCTGCTACTTTGCTTCATAGTTGGGGAACTTCAGTTGCTGGTTTTTCAATGGAAAATACCGATGCAAATTGGTTGCAGTTGTTATATGGTACTGATACCTACGGTTTGATTGTCGGTACTGGCTTATCCTCAGATGGTCTTGAAGACGGTACTTCTAGCTCTGAATTTAACGTTCGGTATGGGCGTGAAGTCGTTGGTGGAGATTTTGGTTTAGGTATTGATTGGGGTTCTTCATCTGTAGATTCTGTAGAATCATCTGCATGGGAATTCAATTCTTCTTACAGAGGAGCTGATTCTTGGGGGATGTTCAATGTAGCTCCAATTCTAGGCTTTGCTTATTCAAGCGATGGTCCAAATAATACTGCATTTTATGTGGATGCAGGTTTTGGACTCAATGAAGCTATTGGGGAAAATGGAAGAGTTGTAGCAGGTGTTTTTACGTCTGTTTCAACTGAGACATCTATGGATGAACTAGATGAAACTGAATCAGTATCAATTTATTCTCTTCCACGTTTGACTCTTGGTGCTGAATATGATATCTTTGATTGGATGACGCTCAGAGCAGGAGCTAATCGAGAGACTGTATTTGCTGATGGAACGATCGATCATAACTTTGTACAATCCTATGGGGTTGGATTTAGTTATGACAATGTTTCTTTCGATGGTGTTTTGAGTGAGGGATTGTTACGAAGTGGGCCTAATTTTATTTCAGGCAACTCTGATGATCTATTCACTCAATTCTCTCTAACCTACAACTTCTAACGAAGCAGATTAGGTAGAGTAATTGCGAATGGGGTCCTTCACGGGGCCCCATTCCTATGTCAGTCCCTTCTAAAACCCCTCGAGAGTGACACCAATCCTCCATTGGAATATATATGCATCAAGAATTGAGTGAATAGCTGAGGGGGATCAGCGACTTCCAACATGTACTCAAACTAGAGCATTAAAAAATAAATTTAAAATTGTTCAAAAATTAAACACTCTAACAGTTTACTTTTCCAGGAAAATGAGTTATAATAGATATAAGAGAGTTTAGAAAGCAACATATAATAGAATCACTAGACCAAAAGTTATGACTAGAACTGAATTGGCAATTGCATTCCAATTAAATATAGAAAAAATATCTAAGAAAAATAGATCGATAGATCTTCAAGACGTTCATATATCTTTATGGAGAACATTTAAAAATATAAAATATATAAATATGTTTGATGCTTTAGAAGCTAAAGATCACGATGTTCCTATTATTCTAAACTTTAAGATGATCCATCGCAAAGATATGTTTTTGCGAGCATTTATCGAAATATCTGGAGATAGCATGTATGATATAGTTGTAAATGCATTCCACGCCCCAGACCGCCAAGAGCAAATCGCTTCTCTTTATCATGAGATGAGACACTTAAGGCAAGATCTCATGCAAGAATATTCAAGTTGGAGCGAAGAAAACAAGCGAAAGAGAAGCTTTTCTGAAGCTTATGATTCAGATTCTGAGATAGATGCTAGAAAGGCTGAAAAGCTTTCATACACACATGATCCAAGTAGATTAACAGTGTTTGACGACAAATTAAGTTTTTATCAATCGTAAAGGATATGTTATTTAATGAATAAAACTGAAAATATTGAAACTTTATATAGCATGAGGCTTTTAAAAGCTCTAAAGAACGTGAATTTGAGTTTCAATGAAATATCTACTCTGTGGTTGCTATCTATCGGATGTAATAACACACAGATAGCTGAAAGGTTACACTTATCAAAAATGGCTGTGACAAAAATAATTCGTCGTTGTCAAAACAAACTCAAACCCCATATAGCTTGAAAGATAAAATGAATTCATTTACAAATTACATTCGCGAAGCAAAAAAGACAGAGCTCTTGACTCACGATGAAGAGATCGATCTTGGCCGGAGGATTAAAAACGGAGATCAGGAAGCTAGGGAACATATGATAAAGGCCAATCTTAGATTGGTCATATCTATTGCTAAGAAATTTGAAATGTTCAATGTTCCATTGTTAGATCTCATCCAAGAAGGAAACATAGGTCTTATAAAAGCAGTGGAAAAATATGATCCAGAGAAGGGTTTTCGGTTTTCAACGTATGCTGTGTGGTGGATCAAGCAAAGCATCATGCACCTCACTAAGAATTACAATAGGACAGTTAGAGTTCCTACAAACGTAGTCAATGATTCGACCAAGATAAGAAAAATTGCAAAAGAATTAGGCAAAGAGCTTGGCCACGAACCATCAACTGAAGAAATAGCAGTCAAGATGAATGTCGATCATAGCAAGATCCAACACGTTATGGATTCTGTTAGATCAAATTTGTCATTAGATTTTAAGTTCGGTGAAGATGATAATTCCACGTTAGCTTCACTCATCGCCGATCAAAGCGCAGAAATACCTTCCAGCACTTTGATAATGTTAAGAAAAAAGATATGTGACAAGTTTGGAAGTTTGACTCCACAAGAAGCTAAAGTAATTGGATATCGGTTTGGCTTCTTTGATGGTTGTCCAAGATCAATAGAAGAAACAGGATCACTTCTTGAAGTTGATAAAGATGATGTGTATTTGATCGAGCAAGATGTGTTGAGCAGACAGGCATGCAGGAGAAAAATGAAAGCATGAAAAGTTATTACACGTTTGATGACGTGCAAATAGTTCCTAAGCTTAGCAATATAGAGCATAGAAGTGAATGCGACATTAGCCAATCTCAATTATCAAAGAATTTTAAAATTGATCTTCCATTGGTTTCTGCTCCTATGGATACTGTGACTGGTTTAGAAATGGCTCTTGCTATGTTAGGTTTAGGTGGAGTTGGTTTCATTCATAGGTTCATGTCGATTGGAAGCCAATCAGATGTGATTGACTCTCTTTTAAAAGAAAGTAAATTGCTTTATGATAATGGAAGTGCTCCAATATGTGGAACTATAGGTGTAACTGGTGATTACTTAAGTCGAGCTGGAATTCTATTAGATAGCGGAGTAAATGTATTTTTGCTTGATGTCGCTCACGGCCACCATCAACTAGTAAAAACTGCACTGATAGAATTAAAAAACATGCAAAGATCTAATCACTATAAGTTTGATATCATTGCTGGTAGTGTCTGTACAGCAGAAGCTACAGCAGATCTCATTGAGTGGGGAGCTGATGGTATAAGGGTAGGCGTTGGTAACGGCTCAATGTGCTCGACTAGGATCCAGACTGGGGTCGGCCTGCCATCAATTTCTTCAATCGAGGAGTGTGCTTATATTGGTAAGAAGCATGGTATACCGATAATGGCCGACGGAGGGATCAGAACTCCCGGAGATGTATGCAAAGCCATTGGGATTGGTGCATCTACAGTCATGATTGGTTCGTTACTAGCTGGGACACAAGAGTCACCCGGCCGGATCATAAAAGTTGGAACATGGCCGAATGAAGTCTTGCAGAAAAAGTACAGAGGCAGTGCATCGTTAGAATCCAAGAAAGATCGTGGAGAAGAAAAGAACGTTGAGGGTACAGCCAGATATGTTCTATATAAAGGTAAGATCAAGAGGATCGTCAATGATATATGTGATGGTCTTAGGTCTTCAATGAGTTATGTCGGAGCTCGAACACTTGCAGAATATAGAGAAAAATGTGAATTTGTAAGAGTGACAAGTGCTGGTTTGACTGAAGCAAAGCCTCACGGATTATTATAGTTCATTGATATATAAATAAAGAGTATTTGTGGGTTTACTATTTGATAAATTATGTATTATAATAGAAATATATTTATGGTTAGAGTAGAAAGGTTCATTATGAATTATACGCTGTTTGTAGAAGGACGGGGCGAACCCGTAGGGGAATTTATGGAGTTTAATGACGCTTGGAAATATGTCCAAAAGATCAGAACTGCACCATTAACTCCTGGAAAGAATTCTTACGTAGTATCGATCAAAAATAATATTACCCAGAAGACACTTTTGGTACAATCTAGGTTCACTAAAGAACAAATCAAAGAACTTATTGGATAAATTATGACTAAGCAAGAAGCACATAAATGGTTAAATGAGCGTGCTGATGACTATCTTCAGCAGAGTCGTGAAGCTTCAAGTAAAATATTTGAAACCCAAATTGATTCAACAACTCAACGCGTAATCGCTAAATTAAGCGCTATTGAAGATCTGCTAGCAGATTTGATTGACAAGCACTTTTAGGGATATGTGGTCTTTTGGCGGGGAAAAGAAATAGAAGAATACACAAAAGATGAGTTAGAACAAGAAATAAGCAACATATACGATATTGTTGACGAAATGAAATGGCGTGAGATAGGACATCTTTCTAGCAAGTATAGAATCAATAGAAAATGGAGATTGTTCAATGAGATTGCTTTGCTTGCAGCAACAAATTTAGAAGATTACATAAGAACAAAAAAAATATTTCCTGAATTTGAAGAAATAAAGACAGTTTATAAAAGAAAGTATTTTGTAGAATGATGTACAAAGTAGAACTGAAAAAAGACAGAGACAATCCAAAAATAACTCTTATAAAAGATATGGGCCATGAATTTACGTGGCAGACCACGATGACCCCACTCCAGGCTGAAGATCTTGGTAAGGATCTTCTAATAGCCAGCTATAAAGCCAGAGGTTTAAAATGGCAACAGGAAAAATAACATTGGTGGTGGATGGTGAGAATCATACTAAAGAAGAGCTGGGTAAAACTCTAAAGGCTTGGATAGATATCAATAATGGATTCGTCTTCCCACGGGTAGATGCAGAATTGAAAGAGACTGACATGTTCCGAATAACTGACGTTGTTTGGACTTGGGAAAATGAAGATAATAAATAATTAATGGGGGTGAAGAGGTAATCGACTGGGTATGGAATTCATAGAACTCAACTGGGTATGAGTCGACCTTAATAGGCTCAATTTTACAAATGCCAACAATATGGCGCTCGCCGCTTAACTAGGAGGTGAACAGGGTTTTCAAAGAGCCTTGTGAACTAAAGTTGTTACGTTTGAGAACGATCTGAGTAGTTTCTGAAGATCTAAAAATCGAGACTTGATTTTGTTCGTTTGTAAGTAAACGGAATATGGTTGTAAATGTCTATGATGACTGTCTTCAGGACGCGGGTTCGACTCCCGCCACCTCCACCAATTTTTAGTACATCTATTTGTATTAATACAAATATTTAACTATACGAAGTTTAACTCCAACAAGAAGGAACTACATGGCCGCCCAGAAAGACAACAAAGAAAAGACTTTAAATCAGAAAATTAGGGAACAGATCGTCAGACATATGAAGGCTGTGGAGGAAAATTCTGATCAACTCTACGGCCGGTGGGCTGCTAGAAAAAATAAGCTTGAGAGAGTGAAAAAGAGGTATTCCTGATGTACGATAATAGAATATATTGCACAGTAAACTTTTCTGAAGTAACTACACAAATGGTTAGCGAATGCATAGAAACAAGTATTGATACTTTGCGTCATTCAATTCCTGGTTCTGGATCAGATAGAGTCATCCTTAAATGGGATGATAATGTTATACCATCTGTTATACATGCTCCATCGTATTATGGCCCACTTGACCATACTGGAATTTTAGATTTGATTGTGAGTGGTTCTGATGGTTCCACCTGGCAAGAACCAGAAGAATAGTAACGATTAAGAACTTCTAGGGGCATAGATGAAAGATCCAAAAAATGAGAAGGAGTTACAAGAATATCTCATAAAAAAGAATAAGCTAGTTGAAGAGGATTGGCGTCAAAGACGTCAAGATTATCTTAAAAAGCTTATGGGTATTAAGAGGCGTAGAGAAGAAGCTGTTGGTCCTGGCTCAGGTAAGATCAAATACGATAAGCCAGATTCTCCAGATGAGTACCAACTTATAAAGAAGATGGAACACGAAATGGGACCTGGATCTGCTGCATCAATTGCAGATCCAGGTACCGATGCAATATCATTCTCACCGCCTTCGGCCGCCCCTACAGTTGCTCCACCAACTCCAGCCCCGACTGTAAAAGATGTCACATCAGAATATTGTCTTAAATTCGATGGTTCAGATGAGTATTTAGTAGTTGATAAAGACACTGCCACGGGTCTTGATTTTAACTCTACTGATAGCTTTACAATTATGGCTTGGGTCAGGTGCGAGATGTATGATACTGGAACAATAATTTGTAGAGGAAGAGATTCGTCTAGTGACTATCAATATTATTTGTATGTTACTGGATGGAGTGATAATCCTTATTTCTCATTTATATTGGGAGATCAACAATTTTATATCCGTAATTATGGCATGTTAGTTGATGGAGAATTTCATCAGATAGTTGTTTCACAGCCTACAGGTGATAGAGTATATTTTTATGTTGAT
>Ga0080013_1005967_pt1 | contig 11061 bp, 7 predicted proteins | sample ETNvirenome_6_85_FD_69236 | JGI IMG/M metagenome (GOLD analysis project Ga0080013, IMG submission 69236) | Marine viral communities from the Pacific Ocean - ETNP_6_85 (SPADES assembly) (version 2) | ecosystem: Environmental > Aquatic > Marine > Oceanic | place: Pacific Ocean | collected 2013-06-19
GTCGACTATTTTAGAAACCAGTGGCAATGATCCGCAATTGTTGGTAAAAATCAACGCATTCTTGCAATCTTTTGCAGATAAGAGTTCTGCTACTGCGATAGGACAATTCTACGGTCGTGTGCTCGAGCGCCTTACAAAAGCGAACACCGCTGTCATTAAAGGTCCCATCGCGTCTAAACAACTGATCAACAATCCGACAGTGATTGATTTAAGGGGAACTTCCGAAACGAGTACATATAATAATGAGATATTCGACGCCGAGATTAAAGCCACCGATTTCATCTATACTAATTCTGTGATGGCCAATCGCCTGACGGGCTCGGTGGACGGAGTTGATTATTTGCTTGATCAAGGATCTCTTTTCTTTGATTTTGAAAAACTATTAAAACAAAAAAGCCAGCTATCACAATATCTTGATGTACAAAGGGTAGAAAATTTATTTGGTAGCGATGTGTTATGTCAAAGATTCTCAATTGAGAATGCCACAATGAGCGTCCTTGGCGGAAATAACCGCGTCGAGGCTGCTCATATCTCGCTTAATTTCGCCTCTCAGGAGTTCGATTCAGAAGATAAAAACATCCCAGATCCCGAATTCGAAGTTTATAAAGTTACTGCAACCGGAGAGTCCAGCATGTATACAATGGCAAATCACTATGTCGTATCAAGTGAGGTGGCGAGCCCTTATCTATATTTAAGAAACTTCAACTCCACACTGGGCGGTCTTAATACCTTGAACAATGATCGGTTCTATAAATTGATGTGTTTTCAGTTTCAACATGTTATAAAAGATTATACGGATATCGATTGGGGCGCCCAAAATCACAGCGGTGGCAATTATCTAGATTCATTCTTTTTCTATAACGTAGAAATAACCGTCAGGGATAATAGTAAAAGAATTTATTTAGAATTGTATGATCTCTGCCTTGAAGTTAAAAGCCAACTGTCTGAATATATTGGATTTGCCGAAGAAGCATGCTCGTATAATGCTACAGATGATTTTTTCAACCAATTCTTTATTAGAGGTGTTGAAGCTCGCTACTCCGAGAACCCTTCCGGCGCTCCATGGATCAAAGCAGCCTTTATGTATACTTATTTAGAGGATCTGTGGAACAATTCATATGGTGGAGATCAAGATGAAATCCTATCCCAAGCGAAGAATCTTAGTGCGACAGTGGGCCCCAATGGGGGCACTCTAACTGCCTTGAATGGTCTTATAGAAAATTATGAGGGACTGATGGCGCGCCTGTTCCCAGATGCCGTAGAAGGTACCCTCAACCTCCATTTTAATATTTATACCAGTACCGTTGAATATAGAGAGTTTGAATTGACCGCCGACATTACTGACTTCCCTGATTCATCACCATTAGAAGAAGTGTGGGAGGTTCCACCAACCCCTCCAGCTGAATGGGTGAATGTGGGAGCATCTTCGATTTATGAGATCTCCACGTCATCTGATTCTCTAAGTACTAACGCCGATTTTGAAAGTCAACTCATAAGTGATTTTGGTCTCGACACTTCAACCGATGATGCTGCAGCGTTTATTGACGCGGTTGGAAGTTTTTGTGATGGTTATCTCTCCGCGGACACCGACGACGACGGCCGGCTCCTTGGCTATTATAAGTTTGGCACTGGGTATGATGATGATTCAAGCGTAGCAATAGCGTTTTGGTGGGATTTAGATGTCGATGCTTCTCCTTGGGCGCTTACTATCCACAAAACTCAAACAACTCTTGCTGGAGAAGGTCATGCCAGCCTAATTACTTATATAACAGAAGTTGCCGGTGACGACTGGGACTGGGGAGAGGACTATGGCGATTAAAAATGCAACATTGGCAGACATGTCTACGGATCAGATGGTTTTAAAAGAGAATCCTGTGGTCCGAGAAGCCCTAACAGATTTCGCGGCCCCAATTGCAACGGCATCCCCCGCGATGGCCAATATCACTCGCGGCACCTTTATAGCACTTCAGGACCCTCCAGCAATCTCTGATGATACTGCCTCTGATGCAGAGATGTCTATTGCTGTCTTGGCCGCTTTAGATTGTATTGTTGTAGACCAATACAAGGAAGATTTCTCATTGTTCACCGCGCAATCACAAAAAAGTTTACCAAATCCCAATATTGGCGATATTGAAATCATGGCCAGAGGAAACTCAACAACTGTGCCTTCTAATCAATTTCCAAATGCTGATAGCGTTTTCTATGAATTAGATGAAGGCGCCACAATTGCCCAACAAAAAGAAGCAATAATAGCAGACCTATCAACACAAGGTTACTCTACTATTGTTAGTGATTTGGTATTACAGAATATGTCCGCGCCGAACCCAGATACTTTAAAACAACTTTCAAGTCTAAATATGTCCCTCGCACCCTCGACCGGCACAAAGAAACCAACAGCCACCGCGGCCCCGGTTGTAAACACTACAAAAAGAGTAACCCAATCCGCTACATCAGTCACGACCAAATCAGTCACATCCGCCGGGCTTAAGTATTAATTTATTTGCTCTCACTAATTATTAAGAACAGGAAAACTCGCATTTATGGCATCTTATACTTATAGTCTTACAGATAATGGCGACGGCGCCGTGAGTACTTATTTTGGTACTGCATCTATGGCAGCCTTTAATAATGACCAGTCGACAGAATTTGTGGAAAGCTATGTGGAATCTAATTTGGTGGTTAATTCTTCTGAATTACTTTGGTCTGGAGACTCCAATGAGACCCCTTCGCCGGCGGAGTATTCCGCCACAGAATATCTTAAGATTTCTTATCTGACCCCATCGCAGCCACTCATGTCGACCACCACATTTGCAAATGTAAATTATATAGAACCTGACGCCGACTATGCAATCTTTGCTTGGAATTATCTTTCTTATATAAAGAAATATAATTATAAAGATTTAAGCATTAATTGGTATATTGAAGGAGTATCACTCGATGATATCGAGGACCCCGAAAAATTAGCGTCATTTTACTTGCAAGAAGCCTTCGAATTATCTACAGAAGACCTCGGAATAGAAGATACAGAAATCACTGTCGTGTTCTATCAAAACCTTGTTACTTATACAACAAATTATAATTCTGACATCGCAATATATCAAAATTATGGCATTTCCGACCCCACTGTATATGCAGCGACCACCTCGGATACTGCCAACGAACAAAACTGGGAATGTGAATATTCCTATAAGTCTGGAGAACTCGCAGGAATTCGGGCCAAATTCGCATCTCCTGCCGACAGCACATCCTTGTCGCTCATGCAAGCAGTTATCAGCAGCAGCGTCGATAAAATCTATAACACATCAAACATCTCTAGATTTAATTTCAAGAAAACGAGAGCAGAAATTCAAAAGCCAAGGAATGTCTCAAGTATCGATCTTATAAAAGACTTCAACAGACCTTATGGGGTACCCACCAGTGGCTAATTCTATTACTTATACATTGATAAATCCCGATCTTTTAAGCGATTCCGCCGACAAAGTTCGGAACACTTTTGGGGGTTATTATAATTTTATGGAGGCCACGGCTGGGTCCGAGTTTTATGGGTATTCTGCTTCTGTAACCACATATTCGGGCTGGCCATATTACGTAATGTACAGTGAAAGTGATTTGTTTTCGGAATCATTTCGTGGAGCGATCACAACTGCATCCGTCGATGTGTTTAACACAAATCTATCGATCAACGTAGTTTTCGTTGGCCGAAAAGACGCCATTAAAAACGATGAGCACTGGAAGCAAATCCTCGTAGGCGGAGAATATAACACTAGCAGTTATGATGGAGTTTATACAAGCGGACTCTTTGAGAATTTTTATGTTGCAACAGAAGTCCCCTATGAATTGTACAGCGTAAAAACAATGGCTGAGTCGGATTTCGGAGATTATAACACCATTTCAGTTGGCTACAAATATAATTATCATGATCAACCATACGAGTCGTATATCTCAGGCCGCTCGACCTATGAAATCCCGAACTTTTATTTGCTTAACGAAGCATCTGAAGAAGATACCGCCGGCTTTGAGCCCGAGATAGTCAATTTCATCAATCTTGACGGAGAGGTGGAGGTAAATGATTATACATTGACAAGCTTATTCGAAGCTTCTTCAAGCGCCTATCCTCCCTTCGAGGAGGGTTCTGAAGTTCAAACCTACCCAGACACCACCCAATGGGAATCTAATGTCGGCAATTATAAGAAATATTTATCTCTTTATCAGAACACAAACTTCTCTGGTTCCACTCTTGGTTTTTTGACAAACAACAGCAGCAACATCATTATTGATAATGATATACTCGATATCGAAGCAGGCGCCCTAGAGTCTATCCCGTTTTATGCGCATGTTTCAATACCTTCAACACTCATCACCAAAGGCTTTGTAAATGACAAATTGCAGGATCATAAATTAAAGAACTTGATGATGAAAACCATCAAAGAAAGGTTTGTAGATAATAGCGCCACCATCGAAACCGAGAGTTTTAAGTTTTGGCAAGAGGCTAATCAATTGATAGATGATGTCATTGAACATCGCAGCACAGTTACTGCAACAGATTATAGAAAACTCGACCTTTTGCCTACGATGCTTAACGATATTCAAAGCCCAACGCGCAATTCGCGAAACCTTACATGTCTTACCAATGATGCCATAGAACAACATGTGGTTACGGACATTAACGGCATTTATCGCCACGTTAAAAACACACGTATGATGGGCTTTGCGGCAGATTTGGTCGAATATATGAGAACGAATTATGGAAACTCTCCAGGAGACCCTTTATATGGCGCCATCGAAATTAGTTCACTGTCTGATATATTGGATTATGCCCATACTTCCAATCATATAGAATCAATTGGTTATAGGATCCAGAAGATCGGTGGCACCCCACAAGGACAACAGCGTTCCATCAATACATTGTGTAACTATTATATCTTTGATGAAGGCGATGCTATCGATCTGTATGACACGCAAGTCAAATATGGCGCAAACTATCGCTATAATATTTATCAATATGTTGCGATGGTTGGCTATCGTTATAGTTACAAGAATTTCGCCGCAACGAGACAGATAGGAACAGACCCCGACACCGAAAAGAACTGTCTTGAGTTTTATGATCTGACTACGGGGAAGGAAACAGTGAGAACTGTTCCGAGAACAGATTTTCCAGATGATTCACACGCCCCTGTCGATGTGTACAAACCTTTAGACACCACATTCTCCACAGACGCACAAGTTCTATCTGAGTACAAATATCTTTGTGAATTCGATATAGTAATAGAGCCCTATGTTAAAATCATTGAAATTCCTCTAATGACAAAAGAAACACAGGTTATGGATCATCCCCCTCGGAAGGTTGAGATTATGTCTTATCAACGAAAGGACGATTCACAAACGATTGGCTTCTATGCAAAATATGAATCTTTTGAACCTCAACCATATCCTCTCACCATTTCAGAAGAAGATCAGAATACTAAAAATGATTATATGGTTTCCAATAATTTGTATGCCGGCGAAGAGATAACGCAGGAATCAACGCGACCGGTCGCGGTAGAGGTTTATAGAATAGACAAGAAGCCGACGAGTATGAGAGATTTCCGCGCCTCCTTAATTGCGACCAAAGACTTAACAAACCTTAAATTTGATACCCCCGTAACTGATTGTTTCTATGAGCAGAGGATCCGAACAAATACCAAATATTATTATCTCTTTAGATTTTTAAATGCCCACGGCATGCCGGGACACACTAGTCCTGTCGTTGAAGCAGAATTAGTAGACGACGGAGGCTACAAATATTCTCTATTTGATATTATAAGTGATTCAGAGATAACAGATGAACCTCCTGTCGATGTGCCATCAAAACCTTTTAAAAAGCTTTTACAGCTAAAACTTCAAAGTTCTCATCTGATTCTTGATGATGAGGGTGTCGATTATGAAGGCAACGCTAGCGATAGTATAAAGTACAATAAATTTATTGTCGGAAATGCAGATGACCCCATCTGGGATAAAACTTTTAAGATTCGAATGACCTCCAAAAAGACAGGCAAAAAACTAGATATCAATGTAACATACAAAGGTAATTGGTAAAGACATGGCATTTCAAAATAGCGCCGGCGGAATTGTTTTAGACGCAGTATTAACAGATATTGGTCGAAAACGAAAAGCACAAGGTAATTTCAAGGTCACCCACTATGGCTTGGGCGATGATGAGGTGGATTATACTTTTGGCACTGGCTCCACTGGAACATGGCAAATAACCGCTTCTGTTCCTATTCTTGAGGCCTTTGCGGGGCAGCATGCGAATATTAAATATGGACTCTTAAATTTGCCAAGAAACGACATCTACCTTATGCCCCAATTAAGTGTTAATACATTGACTACTGGTAGTGTAAAACCAGCCGGCAATTGTTACTATCTTTCTGTAAACTATAAGACTAGCAAAAAACTAAAATCCGATATCGGATCCGGTCGTTATTTACAAAATGATTCAGTTTCCACAAATGTTCTATTAGTTGAATCAGGGATCCACATACTTCCAACGCAACAAATATCCATAGAAAGAGACAAGACTGCCCAAGACCGATATATTAGAAGTGCGGGCTTATATGATCAGCATTATTTTGTTTATTGTGATAGTCGACTCATAGATAACATCTATACTAATGCGCCAGATGCATATTATAAAAACGATGCATCAAATAAAATGTACACAAACATGACCCCGCTTGTTAGAATAGTTAAGAACTCATTAGATAAAGCATCACTTTATCATGAAAGTTATGTTTGTACTGGAATGATAAATGAAATTTATAATCACGGCAACGCAGGAGATAATCAACTTTCGTCTCTAAACGGCCCCCGCGCAACTGCTTTGGCAATCAACTTTAAACTAAATGATAAGATAGTTAACGCGTCTGGTTCAACAGCGGACGATAGATTTCGCGTTTTTGGAAAATTAAATCAAGATATTTTCGGTACTGGAAATAATTACGATTACATAGAGACAAATATTATGATCGCTGGAGCCTCCAGCAAAAAACAATTAGTAGTGCCTTTGCGAATTGTTCGGAGTGTATAAACATATTTTTAGTATAGGCATGCATACAAACAAAATACTTACTATTTATAAAGAGAGAGGAATATAAATGGCTTTTTTAGATAATTCCGGTGACATCATCTTGGATGCTGTCCTGACAGACACAGGCCGAAAGAAGATGGCCGATGGTAATTTTAAGATTACTCGATTCGGCCTAGGCGATGACGAAATCAACTATTCACAGTATAATAAGAATCACGCCTCTGGCTCGGCTTATTATGATCTGGAGATTTTGCAAACTCCAATCTTTCAATCCACGACGCAGGTCTCGAATATCAACTATGGACTTTTGAATATCTCCAACAAGAATATTCTCTACATGCCATCTTTGAAGGTTAATTCTTTGCAGCCTACTATGCAGTCGATTTATGGTGGGATTTATTATGTTGCCACTAATTCTACGACAATTGGGAATCTGTCAATTACATCAGACCAATACCAAGACAATACAACAAATAACGTTCCCGCTATCTATATCGAGGGCGGCATCAATAGCACTGATTTAGCAAAAACACAAAGCAATCAAGCCGCGTATATTAGGAGTCTGAGGCTCTCTAATAGAACATACTCGATCAGCGTAGACAATCGAATTTTTAAGGCCGTCATGGGCCCCGCCCCGGGCCAATCATTCTCGGTTGACTCGACAGGTGGCGCCTTTCTGTTGCCACAGAATTTAAGGGTAATTGCCGGTTCTTCAGCAGATACAAGCCTAGAAAACTATTCTACTTATAGAGTTAACGGAATTAATGATGCGGTTTACCAAACTCAAACTGGTGTTTCAGTTGCAGCCTTTTCTGCGATCTCGGGCCCAGGCGACACAGTAACAGTTTTCAAGTTGATGGTTCATGACGCCCTCTGTAGTTCGACTACGAGTGATAATTTATACAGCAAGATCGGGTCAACAGCTGCCACCCCGTCACCTTCGATTGGATCGGGAACATATGATTATATTGATACATTTGTCTATATAACAGGCTTAACAACTGGGGCGACTATTGGTCTTCCAGTACGAGTTATAAGAAGCGCATAGGCACACAAACGGAGTAAATAAATGCCAGTAATCAACACAGAGATAATTGATCCGACTTCGGACATTACCACCACTACCACTTTATTGCATGAGACAATCCCGATTACGGGAACCATCTGCAGTGGTACATATAGTGACAACAATATTAAGAATTATACACATGGCATGTTCCAAAGTGTATATGACTATCCCTATTTGAGTTCGTCCTCAAACCATATTTTTGACCTTACAGTTGGGTATGATTCGACTTCTCCAGTATCTTCTTCGACTGCCACGCAGAATACCAAGAAGATCAATCTTTATAACCAATACGCGCAAGTCTTGCTAGGTTATACAGCTTCAAACGCAGACAATATTCAAAAGTTTGAGAGCGATTTAAATCTCGATGGTGTTGGGGTTATACAAGACGCTTTCTTTATCTCCTTTTCTCGGCTCTTGACCAAAGATGAAATCAAGCGAGGAAATGTTTCTCTTACATTGGGAACAGGCTCTTGGGCCACTCCGTTCGCTGGTGTTGTAACTCTCACAGATGCTAGCGCTTCTGTCGGCGGCGATGGCATCAAAAACGTCATCGGCGGAAACTATGGGCTGCTTTATGACTCTCCAGCATCCGCGACCGCCAAAGGCGTCGTGTTTTACGAAGCAGGAATAATAGTATTAACCTCTTCTGTCTTTCAAGGGGTAACAGACTTTAATAGTGGATCAGGAGTTGGACCGACAGTACCTGCTTGGAACGTTACTCAATCCTTCGCAACTGCCTCAATTACCGGCTCCTGTGATGCATTGCGCCATCGCTTACAAAATCTTTCATTCAACAATACCACAGAAATTAACTCTAAAATCTACTTCTGCCGCGTCAACCACAACGACTTCAATTATAGCGCAAACCCAACATACGTGTCCGGTAGTAAGATTAGAGTCAAGAACGTGGCTAGCGACAATCCGATCTCCTACATTACGACCGTTGGGCTATATAATGCGGCAGGAGAGATGCTAGCTGTCGCAAAACTATCAGAGCCTCTCCGAAAAGATCCAAATAATGATTTGACGATACGTGTCCGACTGGATTACTAAAAATGTCCTTGAAGGAATTCAAGTCGAACGAGGTTTTTACCAACACAATGAAGTTGCACCCGACGTGTAACTTCGTTATTTATGATACAAAAGTCATCTACAACAACGTTCCTCACCAATCAGGCGCCAGGAATGATTTAGTCCGAAACGTTTCTTCGTCAAAAGGTTATATCAGCCTTTACGAATATAACATCGACCGTCCGGAAGATATTAGTGATGACCGCATTATTGGTCGCGCAGGAAGTTATGCAACCGTAAGCTCTTCAGAGACCGGCGGCGGTGACCCTCTTACAATATTGCTCGATAACGGTCGCATTTATCCTTGGATTTCGAAGGATAGCGCGCGATCAACATTTAAGACTGTTTTTGGATTCCAATCCGGAGATGAAAGCACATGGAATAACGAATTCATTTATGGCGATGTTTTGGTGGGAACCTATCCACTACAAGCTGCAATCAGCAGAGAATATATCACCTCTTCTTTTGTTAGTACGGCCCCCACCTTTTATAACCCGCATTACGTCGCATTGAGAAGTAAGCTAGATTACTATTCCGTAATGAGCAGGCACTATAAAGTGAATTCTATCTATGGAAACAAAGACACACAAACCCTCAACCTTATTTCTATTCCCTCCATCTTTTATGGAACACAGATAAAGCCAGGAACTCTCTCGCTTAAATGGTATGTATCGGGCTCCTTACAAGGGGAGCTACAAGATATATCGCAGAACGGCGAGCTTATACAAGTAGGCCCAGTTGGCAGCACCGGCAGCGGGTCTGTGGCTGGCGTGGCTCTCTATAATGATGGGGTGCTACTGCTGACAGGTGCGTGGGATCTTAACCCCACCTCATTTATATTAGACGGCGCTGGCCAGAGGCCTAGTTGGATTCATTATGGTGTGGGCGCTAATGATAGCGCGACCCCCACTCCAAGCGCCTCTTTCACGATGGACTTTAAGGGCACTAACGAAACACAAGTTTTGACAATGTTCACCCATGCAAAAAGCGGCGAAGTCAATTATTCAACGAATCCTACCTTTTTGAAATATGGTCAAGACTCCACTTTCTATACATCTTCGGCTATCTATGAAGAGAACTCTGAATTAGAACTTAAGAACATTGCAAGCTCTAGTTATAGTGATTACTCCGCGTCTTTCGAGAGACAGGTTTATGTTTCAAGGATAGGTGTTTATGACAAAAACAAAAACCTCATTGCTGTGGCTACTCTTTCTAATCCTGTTTTAAAGAAAGAAGCAGAAAACATTTCATTTAAACTTAAGCTAGATATCTGATATAATAAGAATATGATTTTAGGCGTTGACGTATCAACTAGTATTACTGGCTTTGCTGTGGTCGCAGAAGACGAATTAGTCTATTATGACTATATTGATCTGCGAAAAGAGAAGAATGTTTTTGCAAAAACTCTTGCGATAAAAGAAAAGATAATGGATATCTTTGAGATGTACCAGTGTAATAACGAAGGGAAGTTGCGCATACTGGAAGCCACAGCACAATTCCCTATCCAACACATCTACATCGAACAGCCTTTCACATTCTTTAATAGCGGCGGCTCATCGGCGAAGACAATGGCCGTGCTCCAGAGATTTAATGGCATTGTATCGTGGTTGCTTTACGAACTCTTCGAGATTGAGCCCGAGTACATAGGAGCGACCGCCGCGCGAAAAGAGGCAGGCATTAAGATCCCCCGCGGCACGAAAGCAAAGAAAGTTGTGATGGAGTACCTCTTAGAAAACGAAGGCGCCTTTAAGGTGGAATATACGCGACACGGAAACCCTAAAGCGCAGTATTTTGACATGGCAGACGCAATCATTGTTGCGAGAGCAGGATACAGAATAGAACAAAAAAAGCAAGA
>Ga0080013_1005969_pt1 | contig 11058 bp, 7 predicted proteins | sample ETNvirenome_6_85_FD_69236 | JGI IMG/M metagenome (GOLD analysis project Ga0080013, IMG submission 69236) | Marine viral communities from the Pacific Ocean - ETNP_6_85 (SPADES assembly) (version 2) | ecosystem: Environmental > Aquatic > Marine > Oceanic | place: Pacific Ocean | collected 2013-06-19
AAAGGAGGCATATCCTTGCAAACCGTTGGAATCACTCACCTCACACAATGCCATTGGAAGGCAACCTACCTATTATGAGTCGACTGCTCTAACCAACTGAGCTACTGGCCCACGCCTTTGTTTGCAACGGTTCACACGGTTGCCGTTGTAAGCAAAAACCGTGATGTCTACAAGAATGTCTACAAGATTGGTCAAATTCCTTGAACCAAATCATAGCTTCAAATGCTTTGGAAGGTTGTGAATAAAGGCTTTCTGTGCCTGTTCACTAAGCTCAGACAAGGCAGATTTTGCATGAGCTTTTGCTTGACCTGAAGTCATATTGTTGTTCTCATCCTGGACCATATTAAAGATTGCCTTGGCTGCAAAGAGTACCAATTCTTTCGCAATGATCGCTTCCAGTCCAGTCATTTTTTCTTCCTCTTCTTTGAATGCTTTGCATATTTTTTGTAGACTCCTGGCTTGTTGATTGCCAGATATGCCTTCTGTTTTTTTGATTTGAATGGCATCAGTAACTCCAGATCCAAGGTCGGTTGTCACCGGTCAAATCATCCATATGAATAAACCTCGTGTCATGTGGTCCTTTCTGAGAAATTCCAAGACCAGTCATACCGTTCTGCTGAGCAATTGCAAGTAACCGGATTGCATCACGTCCGGATATCTTGATGTCAACGGCATGACCCGTTGTGTGAGGTCCGTTTCTACCGGTTGATGAGACTCTATCATTCCAGTCAGGATGCCGGAAACCACTTGAAGGATACATCGGTTTTCCAAACTTATCACGGATCAGTTGGAGCTTCTCCAGGAAAGCAGGATCCATGTCACAAATGCCGGTGCCTTTGCATTTTAATTCATCTACAGTGAATGATTTTGTCAGGTGTTTATTAGCCATATAAAATCCGAATAACACGATTGGAGTTCCTGCCAGAAATTCACGACGGCTTTTCTTCAGTGAGCAAAGCCTCTCGACAGACTTGAACCAACTTGTCGTCCACTTTCGATTCAGAAAGTTTCGCAAAGTGTTCCAAGATTGTGATGATGAATTCGCTAACAAATTTTTGAGTGGTCAGTTTCTGGAGGATCTCTGCAGTTACTTTTGCGATCATTTACGTATTCCTCTCATCTCTACAACCAGTTCACGGATTGCTGCTGTTTGATCACCAAGAGCAACTTTAAATTCCTCATTCCTTGTGTTGGTTGAATTGATCAAACCAATGAGACGTTCATCACTTGTGTCATCTTTATTCCTCCACGAGTCAATCTCGGATGCGTGCATTTGATCTTTACGGTTTATGTACCAGAAACTGCAGCCAATGATTACACTTGGCAGGCCGAGTGAATTCACCAATTCGACGATCATCGAAATATCCATTTTAAGCAACTCCTTGAATTGGTGTTTTTATAAGACGATTAAGATCCTGGACCTTGTTTGTTTTCCGGTTCAAGCCTGTACCTTGCTTTTGTGAAAACGTGGATTGTAGTCCGGCAATGTTTGTCATTTCCAGACCAAGAGGTTGTTTCACAAAAGTTCCTAGACTTACGTTTTGAGACACTTTCAGTTTCGGTTTTTTGACAGTCATTGACTCAAGCATTGCCTCCTGCATGTACTTGTAAAGATCCGGATACACCTGAGAAAGTGCCTTGATATGTTCTGGTAACACTGCACCTTCCGACATTCTTTGAAGGACCAACAAAGGTGAATTGATTGCTTCATTGTATGCCTGCCATTTCATCAATTCCGTGTTAGATGGTTCATAACTGGTTGGATCAAAAACAATGGAACGTCCTGCATTAGGATCCTTCGGCAGATTCTCATGAAGGAAGGTCAAGGCACGGACCAAGGTTCCTTGGATGTCCTGATTCAAATCCTGGTTCGCCGTTGGTACCTGCGGAGTGACTTCCTGAAGACGTGCATAGATCGATCTCTCATCTCGCATGATCTCATCCAGTTGCTTGCGTTGTTTCTTGAATTCCTTGAGTGCCGTCTCTGGTGTTTTTGGTACAGGATAGTAGCTTTGAATTCCTGCAATCGTTCCACCTTGGATGATCGTGTTGACTCCTCTCCGGATCCTTTCCTGAGTCAATCCGACGTTATTGATGAGCTTTCCATAATCTGTGAGAGAGTCTCCAACTCTGCCTAGCAGAAGCATTCCAGTGTCTTTCAAATACTTACGTGCGAGTCCTGCACCTACGAACATACCAATGGAAGAAAGTCCTCCGGTGACAGCAGATTCAGTTCCAAATATCATTGGACCGGCTGCTCCAAAAGATCCTCCTGCCAGGAAACTCGTCAGTCCAAAAACATTATTGACATCGGCACGACGTGTTGCACTGGATGTCAGGAAATGGATGTCTGCAAGATCACGATACATGTTCTTTGCTTCCTTGAATTCCTGAACCAAGGCACGATTACCTAGTTTTTGAGACAGACGTTGTTCCATCTTTCCAAGTGCCATCTCTGATTCATCACGGATGATGTATGCCATTTTCTGAAACAGATCGAACTTCTCCGGATCGGTGTTCTTCCGGTAGTTTGCCAGCTTCTGATAGATCCTTTTTTGTGTTTCAGATCCTAAGAGGTCCAAGTTTTTTGGAAGTGCTTCAAATGCTTCGATCTCCTTCTTTGCCTTCTTAATGGCTTTTCTTGCCGTTGGTGAAACAACGACACCGGAACTTAATTCCTTGTCGAGAATCTCCTGCCTCATCCGTTGACCAACCTTTTTCGGATCAAACATGTCACCGGCAACTTGCTTGCCAAGTTGTTTCTGAGTCTTTGAGATATCTTTGATGATCCGGTTGATTTCTCCTCCATAGTATGGAAGAAGTTTCTCCTCCAGTTCGACAGTCAGTTGGTCAAGTTCCTTGATGTTTGCCTGAGTCATCTTCTGTTTATCCAACTCTCGCAGACGTTTGCCGACTTCGTAGATTCGTTCTCGGTACTTTCCACGTTTCGTCAGTGCATCATATTCAGGAGAACGTGCCTTCAAATGCCGATAATACGCATAGTCTTTTCCTTTATTTAAAAGCGGAGATGCTTTGCTCAGGACTCCACCGACAACTCCAATCACTCCACCGGCTGCTGCTCCAAATCCGGCAGATCCTAAAATCATTTCTGATGCAAGAGGTCTTTGTGTCGGATCATCAAGGATTTCACGAGAAACGGCTTGCTGAATTCCTATGATTGTGCCTTCGGCTGCACCTCCTACGGCGCCACGGATGGTCTTTCCGGTCAGTGATTCTGCACGTTTTGCAAGCAACTTACTGACAGCAGTCGTTCCTGCCTTGCCTGCCAACCTTGCACCGGCTCCGGTGAGTCCAAATGGTGTGAAGAGTCCACCAATCTCTCCTGCCATTGTGTAGCCAGGATTCTCCTCACGATGCATCTTGATGGTCTTCTCATCGACTCCAATCTTTTGAAGACCAGCATCTGAAAGACCGAATGACATGGACCGGAGGAATCCAAGAAGTGCAGATTGAGATGGATTCTTCTGAACATATTGTTTGAGACGCCGTTCCTCGACTATTGGTTCCGTTGCAAAGCGGAATCCGTCGTCAAGTGCCTGACGTGCATCCTCGGCTGCGATATTATAAATCTGCTTGTTTTCATCGAGAATGTGGACTCGGTCACCTTTAAGAAAAGAATACCGTCCTGAAGAAATCTTCTCTTCAACTTCCTCATCTGGTACGAATAAGGCGTCTTCGTGATCGTAGGAGTAGAGTCTTGCCATCAGTTGGTCTCAAAAACTCCGACTTGTGCAGACTTTGGAAGGTTCCTTTTTGCAGTCCCAGGTGCTTGACTTGGTGTTGTTCCAGTATTAACAGGAGTGAAACCATAGGCTTTTATCAAAGCCTTACGCTTTGTTTTCATAATCGTATAGAAATTCTCAAGACGGTCTGAAATGACATCAAATGCAATATCCTGCCTGGAAGCATCAGCAACAATCTGGTCCAACATTTCTTTCTCCAAAGGAGTCAATGCTGCACCGAATTCGTAAAGTTTTTTAGCACCTAACAATTTCAGGTTCTCAACCTGACCTATTAGAAATGTTCTTGTCTTATTCAATTCTGGTGGAAGCATCATTTTCCATCTTGGTGTGCCTCCTTCCTCAACTGGTTTCATTAAATCTTTAAGGTAGTCAACCGTAATTTCTGCTTCGTGATACATCGTCATAAAATTGAGTGATGACTTGATTGCCTCTGTTCGTCCTGTGCCTGTCAGATTTGTTATGCCGGCCTGTTCTGGTGTTGCACCCATACCTGGAACAACTCCTTCACGTTGTGCAGATTGTCTTTTTTGAAGTAGACTGACAAAGTCCATCATCTGTTTCTTCTCGGTAGTATCCTTTGCCATCAAAACTTCAGTCAGCATGATCTTCAACTTCTGTTTTGATCTTTCATCCTGTGCCATCGATGCAGCCTTGTTCAGTTGCATCTCTGCCATCGTCAGTAACTCCTGACGTTTCTCAGAAAGAAGAATCCTCTGGTCATTGATGGTCTGACGTTTAAATGCCATCTCAGTCTTTTGCTTTTCCAGATCGTCATCAATTGCCTTATTCAGAATCTGCAAAGCATAGTTTGGTGTTCCAGACATTGCACTGGCATAGGCACCAAGTCCGGCTGCTATGGCAGCAAATATCTTCCTGCCGGTGTCTTCCTTGCCGAAATACGGTTTAATCTTATCATTTGCAATCAGTTCCAACCGGTCATCCAGGTTTTTGATTCTCTCATCAACCTTGTCGATGTCGGCCTTGAATGGTAACTCGGCAGACTCATCAAAAAATTTGTATCCTCCATCTTCAAAAAAGTTATCAACGACTTGCTGAACCTTTATTGAATAGGATTTCAGTTCCTCCTCAGTGATTGGTCTGTTTGCATCTTCTTCCGCTAAAATACTTGATGCCGTTTTGATTGCTCGTGTTCCTTCTGGTTCGGCAGCCTCTGCTTCAGGTTCTTTTAAAGGTTCTCCTGACAATATTTTCTTAGTATCTTCAGGAACCATCTCAGGTACTTCTTTAACTGCACCAGGAACATCCTGCACACTCACGGTTTCCTCTCCTACAACCATCTCGGCAGGAGGATCCACAACCGGTTCAGGCATCTTCAGAGTCGGCAGGTTTTCTTCTGTTTGTTTCAACACCTCATTCTGGACACTGAGACGAGGATCCTGTTCTTGGATATTAAACTTCTTAACTCCAGGTTGAGGTTCTGCAAGACTTTTTGCTGTAAGTTGGACAAAGTTTTCAACTTCTGATGCTGTATTTGTTTCGACTTCCTCTGTCTCGACTTCCTCTGGTGTCCTTCCTATGGTGTCATACTCAGGATAATCCACTCCTGCCAGGACATAAGGCGCTCCGGATTCCAATGTCCTGACCTTGTCATAATTCAACGACATGAACGTCTTAAGGTCCGGGTATCCAAGTTCCTCCGAAAAACTTACAATGTCTTGGTTGGTTCCTGGTTGTGCCATATCAGTCCTTTATATTATTCCACCAGTTTTATACTTCAAATACATTCCTCCAACCGTTGCAATTGCATTAAGGAGTGCATTTTCTCGGTTTGAGTTACGTTTCGCTTTTGCAATTTCTATTTTGTACTCTGCTACAAGTCTCGTGACGGCAAGTTGGGTCTCACGGTCCATGAGTGCCAAGTCTTTCTGAACCTCAAATCCGTAACGTGTGAGGTCATCCTTCATGGTTGCAATGTCCATTTCAACTTCCACACCGGCAAGTGCTTGTTCACCAGAGAAGGCAGAAATTGCCAATGCATCATCGAGTCTCCTTGACTCAATTGCCACCTGAGTATTGACCTTGCTGATGAGAATCTCCTTCTCCAGATTTGCAATCTTGGTTGCCAGATCCAGCTTGCCTTGCTCGACTGCAAGGATCCTCTCGGTTTCCAGATTTGCAAGCAGAACTTGTGTTGCATTGGATGCATCACTGACTGCAATCTCCAGATCCTTCAGTTGATTTGCCTTCTCGGCAGCCAGATCAAGTTTTCCTTGTTCAACTGCAAGTGTGTATTCCTTCCTTAAATTTTCAATTGCAAGCGCCTTATCAACATCTGCCTGAGTCTGGACTAGAGTCAGATTTTTCAACTGGTTCTGAATCTTTGCTTGTTGATCCAGGTTTCCTTGTGCGATTGCCTGTTCAAGTTTAGCGTTCAGATTTGCAACTTCTATTGCCTTATCAATTTCTGCCTGAGTTGATACTCGTTCAATCTCCTTGATCTGATTCTGTATTTTGGTCCGGAGGTCCACGTCTCCTTGTGCAATTGCAGTGTCAAGTCTGGCTTTCAGGTTCCCCAGAACCACTGCATTATCCATCTCGGCCTGAACTGTTACACGAGTCAATGCAGCCTGCTGGTTTGCAATCTTCCTTGCTTGATCCAGGTTTCCTTGATTGATGGCAATCTGCATATTCTTCTGCATGTTGGCAATGGAGATGTTTGCTTCTCTGGTGCCTTTGGTCTCAAGTATTTTCCTTAGATTCTCCTCGGCCTGGACTTGCTCGGCTGCACGGAGTTCAGCTTTCTGACCAGTAAAGACTTGCTGGATATCCATCCACATATTCCGAGTCTGACGGAGTTTGGTTGGATCCATCACTCCTGCCGTGGTTGCCAGCAATGCCTTCAGGTTCTGCTCGGTGCCTCGTTTAAGTTGAACCTCTGCAACACTCGGCTTTTCACCGGCTACACGGTCCTTGAGGATCTGAATCAACTCCTCTTCATCTGCAACAATCTCTGCGAGTTCACCAGCATCTGATGTAACATCAAGCACCTTGGCAAGTGTCGTTATGGAGACATCATCAACATCACCGACGGTTGCTGAAACGGCTGGTGTGACAGTATCAATCGTCGTTTTTGTGACATCATCAACATCAGCAACATCGACTCCAGTGATTGGATCTACTGCTCCGATTTTTGTGTCTGTGATATCATCAACAACATCAATTGATGTATCACTATTATAAGCTTCTTTTGCATCCAACTCTGTTTTATATGTACCATCTGCTCCACCTTTTGAAGTCCACCAATCCTCAAAGCTTATGGTCTTATTAACTAAAAGTGATGCATCTTTTATTGCACCAAGTTTTGGAGCAAAAATATCAATGTTGCCTGCTTCGGAATGGTATGCTGTTTGTGCATCTTGAAGAGTTTTATATGGACCTTGTATGACTCCAGTCTCTGTAAAAGATCCTCCTTTTGATTCAAACCATTCTTCAAATGATACTGTACCGGTCTTTATAGTTGGTGCCGTTTTATCTGTTACACTAGCAAGTGTTGTTGCATCGATATCAGCAATGATGCCAGGATCACTTTCATATGCTGTCCTTGCTTCTGCTTCAGTTTTATATGGGTTAACATCTATGTACTTGAGAGTAGGATTACCTGATGGTGTTATTGTAGGAACTGGAATCGTTATTTTTTGTGAAGCCCACCAATCCTGGAATGAAATATGTTTTTTCATCTCCGGTGCCGGTCTTGAAAACTGCTTGACATCAGCAATTGTTAGAGTAAATGCCTCGATCCGTGCAAACTCCTTGAGTGCCGATTCCAAGACTTCCTGTCTTTGTGCCAATGACAAACGTCCGTATGAATCCGGATAAAGTTCTGTCATCTTCGCATTGGCTTCTTCAAAAGTCGTAGGTGTCACAGTCGAGACTGTACCATCAGCATTAACCGTCCTCTTGCCTTGTGCTGTGAAGGTGCCGTCATTGAACAGGTTGACTACCTTTGATCTGAAATCTGCCGTTTGTGCAGTTGATTCTTTTGACACTAACAACATCTGATCAGCGAATTCTGCCTTCAGTTCATCCTTGTCGATGTCCTCCAGAGTGATTGTTGTGCCGTCGCTTAGTGTGACGACTCCTGCTTTATTCTCCTGGAACCATGTCTCAAAATCCTCGTCACCGGTGAAGGTACTTGCGTCTGTTTGGATGAAGGCTTTGCCTTCACGGAGTCGGATATTTTTATTGGCTGCATCCAGTTCTGCCTGTGAATAGTGCATCGCACCATCAAGGTCTGGACCTTTGTTTTGTTGAGCAACCCAGGAACCACTGGTGTAAATATATGTGATGCCGTTGTTGATTTTTGAATCACCTTCTTTTGGACCGGATGTTCCTCCACTGTCTTTTTGTTTTTCTTGATCTTTCAACCATTTTTCATGGTGCTTTTCTATTTCAGATTTTCCATCATTGTTGTTATTGTTGTTGTTATTGTCACTTGTCCCAAAGGTTGTGTCGTAGTCCCCATCTGAAAACATACCTTCATCATAACTCCGTATAGGTCCACCTTGCACTCCAAGTCCTTCTGTTCCAGGCAATGGTCTTCCGGATCCTCCTGCTTGTTTCAGCATCTGTGCTTCTTTAGGATTGATTGCTGCCAATCCTTCTCCTTTATCCTGAAGCATAACAGCCAACCGGCGGAGTTCCTCGTCAGTCAATGGAGGTCGGTTTCCTCCGATGTCCGGAAGTAAATTTGCAAAGGAAGTCATGTTGATTTTGTAGCCGGAAGTTTCATGGAAGAATTTTTTAGTCCAATTTCAAGCATCAGATTGGTGATCGAGTAACTCTGACCAGGATCTGCAGATACGGTGTCAAAGAACTGGAACCGTATTGCATCACATTTCTGCCGTTGCAGTCCCATCCTGAACTGGAAAACACCATCTGAGAGTCCGCCATAGACTGTATCACCATAGGTTGAATCGTCTCCGTACTCTGTCATTGATGTTGCAGAGACGAAATCGAATGTGTGTTGTTCATTGTAGTATTGCCGGAAATCGTAGGCGACTTTGGAAACCAGTGTGTGGTTGCTCTTGAAGTCTCCAAGAAGCACGGCACGTCTGCATCTCTGGAATCCTTGAATCGATGCAGGTTTAATCCATGCAGTTGTGAGTTTCATTTGAACTGAGGCATCCACGTCAGTGTAACTTGATGAATCTTCCTTGTAGACCATTCCACCAGAGGTTCTCAGGTAGCAGTATTCTCCGGTTGCCTTCCAGACGACTGCACCGGTCGCTGCATGGTTCGTCCAGGTGGACCATTTTTTATAAAGAAGGTTGTAAACAAGTGCAGATCCTGACGATGTTGTAAACCGGACCTGACCGGTGTCTTGTACTAAGACTGCACTTGTGATTGTTTGTGCATTGTATGCCTCGACTGGAGCGCCAACGTAGAGAGTGTCTAAGCCTCGTGTCAGAAGATAAATTCCTTTCTTCGACATGAACATGAGACCATCTGGTGTCAATACGACTGCATCTGAGGACAAGGCACCTACGTCTCCAGTGACAAGTTGAGGTTCTGAGAATGAGTTTTGTTGTCCTGCATCATTAGGTCCGTCACCTGTCAGATAAAAAATCCGTTCCTGTTCAAAGATGATGAGTTTCTCATCCATCTCTTTGAGTGCCGTCACTGTATCTGCACGGTTCATGACGATCTTGAAGACATCTGAAAACTCAACTGGTTGCTTGGCCTGCCTCTTCTTGGAGTAGTACAGAATTTTTGGATTTTCAGATGAGACAGAAAACATCCTGTTATTGAAGGCACCAACAACGGAAGACGCCGGAGGTGCAATATTGTCAACAATTCCGCCATCCGTGTAGAGGATTTCTTGAGACGTCAAGGTTGTGGTTATGGCGCCAGCATCTGCAAATGCTACCGTGTCTGCCGTGGTGTCATTGGCAACACTTCCAACTTTGTAAAAGACGGTTCCTGCATCTGTAGTCCGGTAGACTACGCATGTCACTGAAGGATGCTCCGTGATACGTAATGTTGGAATGGTTAGATTGATGGTCAGGTTTGATGATGCCGTCGTTGCAGAAACAGCAACTGATGGAGCAGATCGATGGATCTGACCTCGTGCATCCGTGGTCACATAGATGACTCGATACTGGTACGTTCCTGCTGTCAGTGATCCACCTGACGCAACGGCTGCACTTACATTCTCTGGATACAAATGGAATCCATGTTCAACAATATCCTGAGAGTCATAGATGGATAAGAATCCACCGGCAATATGCAGGTTCTCACCTAACTCTTCTGCCAGAAATGAATCACTTTGTGTGAAGTCGATGCTTGAAAAGCTTAAACCTTTCACTGAGTACAGATCATCATCTGCACTGACCAATCTTGTCTTGATCTGGAGAGGCAACTTATAGATTCCAGTACCGGCAGATCCTACACTTGACAACGTTGAGTCTGCAAGGATTCCTCCTCCAACCGAGTTGTGCATCTTGGCAACAACCAGACCCGTGTTGTCCATGAGGAAATAGGTTGTCTGCAGATCACTTCCATGTACTGCAACCACATAGGTTTTTGAGTTGTAATAAAATGCCTTTGATGCAAGACCAACGGAAAGTTTCAGATTAGAGGCTACTGCCTTCCATCCGGTTGCACTGACGTCGTAGGTCCGTGTCTTGACATAATGGTCGTAGTCTGCAGTTGCATTCATCTCATAGATGCAGACAATGTCGGTTCCATCTGTCGACAGTGTCACACGAGGAATCACGGTGCTTCCGGATTCTACTGTCTCCGTATCGACTGCCGTCAAATCAAAAATTAAACGTGTCAGTTTCAGTCCAACACTTCCGGCATCTGTCGAGTATGCTACATATATATCCGTGTCATTGTTTGGATCTTGGAAAATTGCCAACGAATCCTTTGGATCGGATGCAATGGTTATTCGTGCAACATATCCATTGGATGCACTTCCAACCTCACCACTTGATGTGATGTATGCAACCTCAACCTGACTGCTTGCGTTCCGGTATGCAAAAACGGCTGCTCTTGTATTGTAGGTGCAGACATCCAGTTGCTGACCGGATGTTGCTGCATTTGATGCAAGTTGAGTTGCAGATCCAAAAGTCGTTGGATCCGTGTTGTCTAAAAGTTTGATGTCAATATCATCATCTGAATCTTCCACATAGACGATTCCAAGTCTTCCGTTTAATTCAACACATCTTGGAAGTTTGCCGGTTGCACTGATCAGTGTGTTGTTCTGAAGCATTGCTCCTGAAACTGCATCTACTACTGAGGCACGGACTCCACCTTGTGTATCCTCCCAGGC
>Ga0080013_1005970_pt1 | contig 11056 bp, 13 predicted proteins | sample ETNvirenome_6_85_FD_69236 | JGI IMG/M metagenome (GOLD analysis project Ga0080013, IMG submission 69236) | Marine viral communities from the Pacific Ocean - ETNP_6_85 (SPADES assembly) (version 2) | ecosystem: Environmental > Aquatic > Marine > Oceanic | place: Pacific Ocean | collected 2013-06-19
TTTGTTAACGATTCGCGACGGCGCATCAATTCGGAGGCAAGAATTCGTTGATTTCATGGAAAGTAAAAAGATCCAAACGAGGTCGTATTTTACCGGCTTAGTGTTGGCTCATCCAGGATACATCCATTTAGCCAAGGATTATGGCATTTTAGAAAGGACCTTTCCCGTCGCGGCGAAAGTCACGCATGATAGTTTCTTTTTAGGAACATATGTGGGCCTCACGGCCGAAAAGCTTGATTATATTGAGAAATGTGTGAAAGAGTTTTTTAGGGGGTAGAATGAAAATAGTTTATATTACTGGCTGCCTCGGGTTTATGGCCTCCTATGTTGTAAGAAAAGCCCTTGCGCGGGGCTGGATGGTTCGCGGCATTGACAAAATCACTTACGCTGCCAATACTAACTTATTAGAGGAATTTACTCAATCTCCAAATTTTAGATTTGAAAAGTTAGATGTGAGAGATATAGAGCACCTATATGATTGCGATTATGTTATCAATTTTGCTGCCGAATCACACGTCGGCAACAGTATAATCAATAGCGATGAATTTATAAATAGCAATATTATTGCCGTTAGGGATCTACTGGACCTAATAAGATTTAAGCCAGTTAATTGTAGTGAGCGCCCCGTCTTTTTTCACGTGAGCACCGATGAAGTTTACGGGGATATAAAGGCCGGCGCCCATACCGAAAGGGATCTTCTTAAGCCAAGCAATCCGTATTCTGCTGCAAAAGCAGCAGGAGACATGCTTATACACGCGTGGTCCCGCACTTATGACATTGAATATGTTATTTTGAGACCCACTAATAATTATGGAATTGGGCAATACCCCGAAAAGCTAATCCCTTTGGCGATTAAAAATCTTCTCAGAGGGAAAAAAATTAACCTCCACAATGACGGAACTCCAATAAGAAATTGGCTGCATGCCGAAGATACTGCTGATGCAGTGATGACAATTATCGACAGTGGCAAAACTAACCAAATCTATAATGTGGCGGGAGGCTTTGAACAGACCAATAAAGAAACGGTTCGAAAGGTAATAACAGCTTTTAATAATTCAACGAAGGATTGGGATAAGTATCTAGACTTTTCTGCTGTGCGTCCTGGCCAGGATGTGCGATATGCTTTAGATGACTCTAAATTAAGAGAATTGGGGTGGTCTCCTAAAAAAATCTTTGATGAAGAAATACCGAAAATTGTGGAATACTACAAAGATAACTTTATTTGGTAGCCTATGACAATACTAGTGACTGGCGGATCGGGTTTTATTGGGCGCCGATTAAAACTAAAACAACCGGACTGGATTTATGTTTCGTCCGCGGACTATAATTTATTAGATCCAGATGACACCGGTAGAATGTTTAAAGATATTGGGCCGACTGCGGTGGTACATTTAGCCGCGCGCGTCGGGGGCATCAAAGACAACAACTCCAATCAAGTAGAATTCTTTGAACACAACGTGCAGATGAATATTAACGTCGTTCGATCTGCGTACGAAGCCGGCGTAACGCGATTACTTGGAGCTGTAAGTACCTGCGCTTTTCCCGATGTTGTGGATGAATACCCGTTTACCGAAGAAAGCATTTTCAATGGTCCCTGTGCCGAAACTAATTTTGCCTATGGGTATTCAAAGCGACTTCTCCATGCATTAATTTTGTCTTATCGAAAACAATACGGTGTTGACTATTCTACCTTTAGTCCGTCCAATGTTTATGGGCCAGATGATCATTTTGATAGTGATAAGTCTCACTTTATACCATCCTTAATTAGTAAAATTTCTCGCCTAAAAGATGGCGATACATTGGAGTTGTGGGGAACCGGCAAGCCCTTACGGCAACAGCTTTATGTGGACGATCTATGTGAGATCATTCCCCTGTTGTTGGATAAGCATCTTGGCCCAAAGCCACTTATTGTGGCGCCCAATGAAAATTTAAGCATCGATGAAATGGCAAGAATTTTAATATCATATCTAAATATTGGTCTAAATGTTGTTTATAATAATAATCTAGAGGGACAGTATCGAAAAGATGGAGCAAATAATTTATTACTAGAAACGATCGGGCCCTATGAGTTTACGTCATTTGACAAGGGCATAGCACAGACTTATAATTGGTATATGCCGTTTTAGCTTAGGATATTAGATGAAAATTGGATGTGTGATATATGCAGTAGGGGATGTCTATGAATGGATATCCGAATGTGCAGTTAAAAGTTTTAAGAAATATCACCCAGATATTAAAGTGCATCATATTACAAACGAAAATTTTAATACATTCAAAGTTGCAAAGGGCTTCGAAACAAAATTCAACGGGCGCCATGAAATCTATCGATGGGCCGTCGCTCTAGAAATTTGGAAAGAAAAGCAGTATGATAAAGTGATTATGTTGGGGGCTGACACAATTACTTGCGCACAACTTACAGAATTTACAGACAATAATGAATGCGATGTTGTCCTTACTTTGGATGATCCCTATCAAATATCTATAGATGCTGTCCCGCGGGATACTAAAACGGGTGAGTTTATTACATCGATGCCGATTCGTGAAATATACACTCCTCTTGTTTTGGTGGATGGGGAAAGGACACATATCATTCCCGGGGGCCAGACCGGGGACTACGTCATCCAGGTCGAGGCTGAAAACTCAAACGCAGAGTTAGAATACACTCACTGTAATTCAGATGTTGTATGTTTTAACAATGTGAGCTGCTTAAAATATCTTATTGAATATTATTTTAGGTATATGAAAGATTATAAATTTATGGAAGAAAGAATTAAAACCATAACGGGGAGCCCCCCCGCCAATCTTCCTGCTGAGTCGTCCTGGGAGGCCGAGGGCAAAGCCTGTTATGGTGAACAGGGTGTTCTAAATCTGTTGGTTGCGCTGTCTATGTATGAGGGGCAGCTCGAGTATTCCCAAAATGCTGAGATCTATGGTTACAAAAACTTGCTTAATTACAATGTTAAATTCGCTGATAAGATTGCTTGCCAGAGCGACGGCGGTGTAATTTATAATACCAGAAGCTATAGGAGCAAGAAGTGGGCCGACCAATGGAATAAAACTTTTATGGAAGAAGGAATCAACTCGAAGACTGATCACAGCTTGTCTTTGAGGGAGTTTAAAGTTAAAAACAAAAAGTTATATACTGTTGATGGCCACCAAATAAAAGTTTGGCATTATGGCCACGGCATCCTTAGCGAAGCAGATCCTCGAAAACACGTAGCTAAGTTTATGTCAGAGAATTTTAATAATCAAACTGTGGTTTTTTTTCAACGAGAGTGTGATTGTGGAGAGTTTTTCGAGAACCTACCAGTTGCGTAGGTGAAATAAGAATTGAAGGATAATAGATGAAAATTGGGTGTATAATATATGGAGTAGGAGCGATTCATGAGGCATTAGCCGAATGTGCAACCAAAAGCTTTAAAAAGTTCCACCCAGGTATTGATGTACATCAGATTACTAGCGAAAATATTAGTACATTTAAGGTTGCCAAAGAGTTTGAAAAAAAATATGGAGGAGAACACGGGATCTTTCGGTGGGGCGTTGCTCTAGAAATATGGGAAAAATATGAATACGATAAAATTATTATGTTGGGGGCAGATACAATTACTTGCGCATATCTTAGTGAGTTTATAGACCGTAATGATGTTGACGCAATCCTTACTTTAGACGAGCCATATCAATTACACATAACGTCTGTGCCGCGCGATGTCAAAACAGGGGAGTATGATAATTCTTTGCCGGTTCGAAGCACTTATACTCCCACTGTGATAGAATCAGTCGAATATGGACCTCAAATACGCTTTGATCGGATTGTCGACGGGGCGTTCGGCAAATTTGTAAGGGATCCTAAATCGCAAATTTCACATATTGAGTATACACATTGTAATTCAGATGTTGTTTGTTTTAATAGTGCGGCGTGTCTGAGAGCTGTTCATGACTATTATTTTCGGTATATAGAAGATTACTATTTTTCCAATAAGAACGCCCAATTGTTGGCAAATAGACCGAATGGCGAGCCACAAGTGCGCATTAATACAGAATGTTATAATGAACAAGGGGCTTTAAATTTATTGTTGACTCTTAGTATAGCTCGTGGTTTGGACAAATATGAGGAGATGTTTGTAGAGCCGTCCCGTAATTACGGTTGGGACAAATTGCTTGGCTATAAGGTGGCGATCGGCGATGTCCCGCGTGATGGCGAGACCTTTCTTTATAATGTTAGGAGTAAAAAAAGAACTACAGACCGGTCCGTTCAGTACTATCTGCAAAACTCGGACTTTGACCGTGAGTGGGTACCATGTGAGTGCCAGTCCACAAGACGCTTTAAAATTATTAATAAAAAGTTATATACGGAAGATAACTATCAAATAAAGGTATGGCATTATAGCAGTTCTACTGCTGCGTCTCCTGATAATGTAAATTCTTTTATATATCATAAATTTAACAATGATACGAAAGAATTCTTTAAAAATGAATGCGACTGCGGAGATTTTTTTGAAAAACCATTTATGGTAAAAACCGAAGGATAACAAATGAAAACAGCACTAGTAACTGGAGTAACCGGGCAAGATGGCTCTTATTTGGCCGAGCTATTATTGTCAAAAGGCTATAAAGTAGTAGGGGTTAAAAGAAGGACTTCTCTTATTACGACCGACCGCATCGACCAAATATTTACCGATCCCAATTTTATTTTAGAGTATGGCAATCTTCATGATGCTGGGTGTTTTTGGAAACTTTTAAATCAGTACAAGCCCGATGAAATCTATAATCTGGGCGCCCAGTCCCACGTGCGCGTTTCGTTTGACGTGCCAGAAGAGACGGTAGACTCAATCGTGATGGGAACGCTCCGGCTCATGAATGCCTATAAAGAGTTGTGCCCGGAGGCTGCATTCTACCAAGCCTCTTCGTCAGAAATGTACGGAGATAATCTTAATGTTCCTTTTAGCGAAACCTCATTGTTGCAGCCAGCATCCCCTTATGCTTGTGCTAAAGTGTTCGCCCATAATTTGGTGCGGAATTACAGAGAAAGTTATGGGTTACATGCATCCAGTGGCATCCTTTTTAACCATGAATCTCCCCGCCGCGGCGAAACATTTGTGACTAGAAAGATTACCATGGCCGCCGCCCGGATTAAACTTGGCCTTCAAAAGGAGCTTTTTTTGGGAAATTTAGATGCCAAGAGAGATTGGGGCTTCGCGGGAGATTATGTTGAGGCTATGTGGCGCATGCTGCAGCAAGATCAGCCTGGGGATTTTGTCATTGCCACTGGGAAAGCCTATACAGTTAGAGAGTTTTTAAATTATGTGTTTCAATATGCTGGTTTAAATGATGTAGAAAAATATGTTAAGATAGATTCCAGGCTATTTAGGCCCCATGAGGTTCCCTATTTATTAGGAAACCCAACGAAAGCTAACGAGCAATTAGAATGGGAACCTAAAACAGACTTTAGACGTTTGGCAGAAATGATGTATGATGCCGACTATAAATTTATTAAAAATACGGAGGTAAAATGAAAAAGTCTAAAACCACACCACAAGGGCTCAGTGAAATTCAAGTAAAAGAAGTGCTTGACCAACTATTACGAGTCGCTTTTCGCGATCATTCACGAGAGATGGAAGGTCATCTACGTGATATTGATACTAGACTTAAAAAACTAGAAAAAAAGCGCTAGATGAAGCTGACACCCCAAGCGATGGGGGCTCTTATGATGGCCCTTCAAAAATCATTATTGGAACAAACAGATATTGTTCCTCTTTTAGAAGAAATGAATTTCCAAGTAGACCCTGAGGACCAGAGTCACGCTACTCTAGTAATTACGAACCCCCCAGTCGTATCTTTAGAAAATACTGTTTTAAGTGATCTGGTTGAGTCTTTAGAGGAGTAGGCGTGCCAAGGTATGAGTACCATTGTCAGGCATGCGCTAAAGATATCATAGTTCAACATCTTTCCGCTGAAACCGCAGAGGTATGCCCAGAGTGTCAACAAGCAGGCTCTCTTAAAAGAAAAATATCTAGTTTTAGTACACCATCCCGCGGCCGTTCTTTGAAGAGGAAAACCGGGGAAGTGACTGAGGAGTTTATTAATTCGGCTCGGAAAGAACTCAAACAACAAAAAAATGATTTGGAGGATAAAAGATGACTATGACGCTCACAATATTGGCTGCAATAGTATCAGTAGTACTAAATATTTTTCTTATTTGGTACGTAACACGTGTTGTGAGCAAACTTCTGTATATATCAGATAATCTTGCTGACTTATACTTGACCTTTAAATCTTTCGAGGCTTTTGTGAAGTCAATTTACAAAATGGAAATCTTGTATGGGGAGCCAGTGATTCAAGAGCTTATTGGAAGAACAAAGATTGTCATAGAAGAAATAGAAGTATTTAGAGACGTATTTGAATATACTCTTGATGAAGAATTAGAGGAAGAAATTAATGACATTGCCAAAGAAGCCGACGAAGAAACGCACTAAAAATAAAAAAAACTATTATTTTACGCAAGTTCATGAAGATGCAATCGTTAAATATGCGGCCACCAATGATCGTGAATTGCGCACAATTTTATATGTAGAATATATTCAACCTGCTTTCGATCAAATGGTTGACAAAATTATCTATACTTATCGATTTACTACATTACCAAATATTGATTCTTTGAAAGACGAATGCAAGATCTGGCTGACTACTATTTTAAATAAATATGATCCAAATAAAGGATCAAAGGCTTTTTCCTATTTTTCTGTTGTAACTAAGAATTGGTTTATTCACAAGGTAAAGAAAACTCAAAAACAGAATCGAACCGAGGTTTATTTAGAAGATCTCGTTAATGAATTAGACGAAGACCTGATTTCGAAAGAGCCCACCTACCTGTCCGCACGCGAAAACATAGAATTTTGGTCCTCCTTTGGATCAGAAATGAAAACGTGGGATTCTTTCATGCTGAAGGAAAATGAAAAAAAAGTTTTAATGGCGGTTCGTATTCTTTTGGACTCCGCTGATACAATTGAAATTTTTAATAAAAAAGCTATTTACTTATACTTGAGGGAGATTACGGGCCTTAACACAAAACAAGTGGTTAATAATCTTAATAAGTTGCGTAAACGCTATAAGGTATTTAAAGATAAATGGGAAAGCGGCGAGATTTAAATTTAGAAGATTATATCCAAGAGACGACGACCAATATTCGGGAGGATCGCGCTATGGCGAAGTCCCTTCTCATGGACGCCATAAACGATATGAAACTCTCAGACTCTGCTCGCCGTGAGCTTGGGGGCATTGCTGCCAAATATGTTGAAAATCTTCAGCGTTCTAATGAGCAGCTAGTAAAATTGGCATCTTTAATACAAAAACAAAAAATAGAACACCGCGGTCTTACTTCTGATGATAAGGAACAGATATTTGATTTGCTTAACGAACAGAGTGAAGACAAATGAGTTTTGAAATAAAAGATGTAAACTGTAATTTTCTGCTTCAAGGGGGCTTTGACGAAAGGCCTGGCCCAACAGGAGATCGTAGAACTCTTAAACCCACAACTGCTATTAAAATGGCTCAAAGGGGGGAAAATTTTGGAAGGGACACTGAATTACCTTGCGTCGTCCCGGGCGTCGTTGTGGGTTATTATAGCACCGCGGTCCCTCGCATGACTAATCCAGCTGATTTTGCGCGGTATGAATCCGCCGAAAGAGGCAGCTTTGAGGCATTTAATTTTATTTATAAAGTGTGGACTCCTTGTATCAAGGCTGAATTAAATGTAGAAGACTTTGAAGATAAAAATAAAAAGCAGTTTCTTAAAAAAGTAGCTTCTATGGCTGATGTAACTGTTTCTCTCGGAGCTAATGAGGTTCAGGGGGCAATTCCTCCAGGTACTTTGGTCGATGTAGGATTTGAAAGTTTAGAAACTCTTAAGAATCCTCAAATCGTAAAGATTAAAGAAAAAGTTTTTGATATTAGTTCGGTGTTTCCCGACCCTCCCGGCAGACCTTTTGTGTTGGGAAGCGCCGGAACAATGGGGGGTAGCTTCGGTGGTGGCGGAGGCGTTGGTGATACTAGTTGGTACCGTGCCGGCGACAGCGAGGAGGCCCTTATCCCGGCACCTAACAATCCTAACGTGAAGATTTGTGACCCCAGCCCCATCAAGGGAGTGGGCTATTACCAGAAGGCCAATAAGAAGAAGATTCCTATTATTAATAAATATATGGATGAGACAGGCGTTAAGAATAGGTACATGCGAATAGCTCTTTTTGGAGTTATGGCAAAAGAATCCGGACTCGGCCGCCGAACGAAGGAAAAAGGATGGGATAAAGCTGATATATCAAAAATTAGAGATAAGTTTGGGGACAAGGCAAAAGGGGCGGATGGTAAAAAGATGCCCGACGCCAAGCTCGAAGCGCTCAAGATGGTTGATAAAAAATTCTTCAGTCATATTTATGGGGGCCTCAGTCCCGTGAATGCAGGAGAGTGGTCTGGTCATCGGGCAGGCGGGAAATACCAGCCCCCACTGCCAGATGGCAGGAAGTACGATGGATTTGACTACGTCGGCCGCGGATTAAATGGGCTTACGTACAAAGCATCTTACATAAGGTACGGCAAACTAATAAATGAGGACTTGGAAGGGAAGCCGGCCTTGCTCGAAGACTTCGACATCGCTGCCAAGTTGGCGGTAGCTATGTTGGCTACTACTTTAGATATGAAAGGCACCGCGAAGAAAAGGAAGAGCCCGAACCTTAATTGGAGAACATGCGACCAGGGGCCTCAAAACCAACAAGAAGCAAATATGATCGCTGCTGGAGCAAATGCTGGCTGGGGGAAATACTGGAAAAAAGGAACGGCGAAAGGTGTTGCAATCAGCAATTCGATTAATTCTGTAAACAAAACGAGCGCGTTTTTCGAGTGATATAAAATGAGTTTTGTAATAAAAGATGTAAACTGTAATTTTCTGCTTCAAGGGGGCTTAGGTTCTGTGGGTGGAATTGTGGGCAGTAGCCGGACATACAACTCTGCGACGGGCCTAACGCTTCTTACAAGAGGGCGCCCATATTTTAAGAAAGCTGCAATAAGGGGAGCCCCAATCCCGGGTATCGTGGTGGGCTATTATAGCACTGCTGTCCCGCGCATGACAACACAACATGATTATGCTCGATACGAATCCGCCGAAAGGGGAAGCTTTGAAGCATTCAATTATATCTATAAAGTGTGGATGCCCTGTATTAAAGCAGAATTAAGTGTGGAAGACTTCGAAGACAAGAATAAGAAGCAGTTCCTTAAAAAAGTGGCCTCTATGGCTGATGTAACAGTGTCGCTTGGAGCTAATGAGGTACAAGGCGCAATCCCGCCGGGCACTTTGGTTGATGTTAAATTCGGCCGTAAATATGCTCTTAAGAATCCTCAAATTGTGAATATCAAAGAGAAGATCTTTGATATCAGTACTGCTTTTCCTGACCCTCCTGGTCGGCCATTCGTGCTGGGCTCAGCTGGAACTTTAAACAATCCACCTGGCGCAGGCTGGGGCGGCCCCGCTAGTGGCCACCCTCCCAGCCCGGTGTCAGGAATCAACAGGCAGAAGCATCATCTTTATACGGCTCTTTTACCTGGCCTCCAGGGCGCAGCGTCTGGGCAAGTTGTCATCGGAGACGGCCTTGTTGGGTTATCCTCTATAGTTCTTTCTGAGTTAGCTTTTTGGCAAGGTAAAAAAGAGACTACGTCAAACGCCTATCCGCGGCTTAAAGCCTACTGGGAGAATCTGGGGTGGACCGAAGACAGGTGGACACCCTCGTCGGTTCCATGGAGCGCGGCATATATTTCATATGTGGTGCGAAAGGTCGACCCGCAATTTCCTCAGTCGGCTGCACACTTTAAGTACTCAAAGAAGGCTAAAGAAAAGAAAGGAAATTGGAGCGCCTTTAAAACCAACTCTGCCGGCGACGTTCGAGCTCAGCTAGGAGACATTTTGGTGATGGCTAGAACGGGCGGGAATCGTAACACACATGGAGATGTTGTATATAAGATCGAAGGAGGGAATGCGTGGCTATCTGGCGGCAATCTGGGAAATACGGCAAAAGGAAATGTAACGTTAGCTTTAGATGCATCTCAAAATTATTCCAATTATGGATCTTATGAAGTGGTGCTAAAAAAGAACGGTAGAATAGAAACGGTATAATTCAACAAATGAAAGAAAATAGGAGTAATTAAAAATGGGAACACCAGCTATAGATCTAAAGACAATGCCTCAGTCTGTGCAAGATTGGTTTGCGTCTCTTGACGCAGTTTTGAAAGCAAAAGCAGTGGGGGTTGGGTTTAGTGGCCGCAAGCCCTACGATTGCCCAAAATACGACGTCACACAAGATGATTCAGTGATTCAAAATGGTAATTCTTTTATTGTATTGGGATACGATCGCCCCCATGGTCGCAATAGCGGCTATGGTGGAAAGGGGGAGACCCGGTGTTCGGCAATGGATATTGTGGTGGGTCGTCTTGGATATCAGGCTAAGGGACACAATGGCTCGAATCAGAATCTTGTTTCGCCAAACTTTAAAAAAGACGCGTGTCGGATTTATATAAGTCAAAAGGCGGCCGTCGATGATGTTACCTATTTTGATTTGCCAGCGGGGACTGTTGGGAATGTAGAAATAGATAGCCCACGTTCTACCATTGCATTAAAGGCAGACACTCTAAGATTTATTGCTCGTGAAAATATTAAATTTATTACGCGCACGGATAGTAAAAACTCGCAAGGGGGAAAATGCGGTACTGCCTACCAGGGCCAATACGGTATTGATTTGATAGCCATGGCTGATGATTCGGATATGCAGTCTATGGTAAAGGGACAAAATTTAGTGGCATGTTTGAAAGATATAATCTCTATGATAGACAAACTTCGCGATCGGTTTATAACATATGTGGATTATCAAAGCAACTTGACCCAACAAATAATGAGTCATACTCATTATTCTCCGTTTTTTGGGATCTCTACCTCTCCCTCTGTGAGCGTCATGGTGGAAGGAATTCAAAACATGTTGAATACCTGTATGAATGTAGAAATCCCGGCAATGACAGAAGA
>Ga0080013_1005971_pt1 | contig 11053 bp, 12 predicted proteins | sample ETNvirenome_6_85_FD_69236 | JGI IMG/M metagenome (GOLD analysis project Ga0080013, IMG submission 69236) | Marine viral communities from the Pacific Ocean - ETNP_6_85 (SPADES assembly) (version 2) | ecosystem: Environmental > Aquatic > Marine > Oceanic | place: Pacific Ocean | collected 2013-06-19
AAAATACTTATGATCAACAGTAACATGATCTAAATAATCCAAGTCTAGTTCAGCAAACACTTCTTCACATAACTCTCTAACTGAATGAGACTCTCCTGTAGCACAAACAAAATCATCAGGCTTATCATGCTGAAGAATCATCCACATAGCACGGACATAATCTTTAGCATGACCCCAATCTCTAGTAGCTTCCAAGTTACCTAATGGAAGAGTGTCCTGTTCTTGTCTAGATATTTTAACAGCACCATCTACTACTTTATTTGAAACAAAGTTTAGTCCTCTTCTGGGAGATTCATGATTAAACAAGATACCATTAGAAATAAACATATTATAAGAGGTACGGTATGTTCTGCATAAATTGAAAGCATATAATTTAGCGCACCCATAAGGACTAACTGGGCGCATAAGTGTAGTTTCTCTTCTGTAGCCATCCTTATCACATTCATTACCAAACATCTCAGAGGATCCTGCTTGATATATTCTAGCTTCTGGACACATTATTCTAGCTGCCTCTAAAATATTTAGTACACCTTCCGCATCTGCATGAGTAGTAAACGCTGGTTGATCAAAACTAATTCTTACATGAGACTGTGCTGCAAGATTATAAATCTCGTCAGGCTTACACTCTTCTAGGATATGAATCAAAGAGGGTAAATCTGTTATATCTCCGTAAACCAAATTAAGATCTTCTAATATACCAAGCTCTTCTAATCTACTGGTTTGATTCTCTGGTACAGAGTGCCTACGAAGCAATCCCCATACCTCGTAACCCTTTTCTAACAATAACTCTGCTAGGTAGGATCCATCCTGGCCACTAATCCCGGTTATTAATGCTTTTTTCATTTTCTTTTTAGTAAAATTGCGGTGTCGATATAGCTCTTATCACTATTGATAATTTCAAACTCAGGTAAGGCTTCTTTTAATAGTGCAGGGTAATCATGCTGATGAATGTTTTCAATCAAATAAACATACTTACTAGACAATTTCCCCATGTTGATTAATAATGCTTTAGCCCTATCCCAAGCTAAGTGCATAGTTACAGCTTGAGTATACACAAACTCAGAAACAGGAAGATCTTGTGTGGCTTCTGGGTCTGTCATGTCTACTACCCCGAGCCTCTCAGCAAAAGAGTATTCGCCCAAAGAAAAATGTTTGTACCCAACATCTAATTGAGATTGAGAGTAATCACAACCATTAATAAGTAACTCAGGACGAAGTTTTTGTAAGTTAATTAAATGATGACCACATCCAGCACCACACTCAAAAACAGAACTAACTTCTAAAGTACACGCTTGGTTATATAAAGCTTTCCAATTAGGATGTAAATTATCAGAATACACCACTATAGATCCCGAGGCATGGTCAACATAAGAACCGTCTACCAGCATGTCAAGGTTTTCTCTTCCTTGGAGCCCATCTACCATTTCCTTCTCATAAAAAAATTGAGTATATGTTTCCCAATTAAAATCATCTTTTTGTTTCATTGTTATTAATGCTTTTACCATAAGTTTTTCTCTCTATCAAAATTTGTAATCCATAGTTGGGATGTAGGGCAAGTTTCTAACTTCATCAAAGCAGGATCCAACAATACTTTATTCTTGTTGAATAGTGCTGCACTTGCACTAAATGTGCTGGATGCTATAAAACACATATCTGCATGTACTAACATATTATAGTGTGTTAGAATAGTGTTATCGCTATAGTATTTAACTCTAGAGGTATCTGGGGTTAGTAGATCTAACTGTGGATCTCCCCACGAAACTACATGAATCAACGCTTTTGGGTAAGCGTTCAAGAGTTTGGGAATTAGCTCATTGTAGTACTCGGAAGGTGTCCACCTATTGGCTGTAGCTCCGCTAATATCTCCACCTCTACGCAAATGAATGGTTATATTAAACTTATCCCCATCATAAGGAGACTCAAGGGGCCAAGCATTACTCAAAGCATCTAAATACCCCCTATTAAATGTGTCTGAGGAGACAGAAGAATAATTATCCTGAAAACTTATGTGCGTTATGGGGTGTATTTCTCCTGAACAAACGGGGACTCCTAGATTTTCCATAGTAGTGTCCACCACAGACTGCATCTCGATTAACTCTTGATTAGAAGTACCTACTACCGCCAATTGTATGCTGCCTATCTGAGTATAACAGAAGCCTTCTTCATCTCTTAGAGCGTTTAAGTACCCTAAAAAAAGTGTCAACATTTGGGAACCGAACCCATCAGGCCCTCTAGAAACTGTTCTCATTATTATAACTATCGTAGGTTTTTTTAATTCCCTCACTAAAGGGAGTGAACAAAAAATTAGGCATTAACTCTTTAAGTTTTAGGTTTGAACCATCTTTACGATACTGTCCATCTAAATATCCATTAAAAGTTACTTTTATATTCTTGTCACATTTCTTCATTAAAATATTAATCATTTCCAGAATACTCAAATGCTCATCAGGTGAAACCAAAAGGGGAATTTCGGTATTGTGCTTCTCTAACAAAATAGGTAGGATTTCACATAAGTCTTCCACGAAAAGCTCTTGTTTTAGTGGGTTGCCGCTTCCCCAAAACTCAACCTCTCCACCATCTTCAGCTTCTGAAATTTTCCTAACCATTGCAGCAACAAAGTGGGAGGATTCGGGATTAGAGTTATCCCCTGGGCCATACAAGTTGGAAGGAGAAAAGGTAGTATAGTTCACCCCAAACTGTTTAGAGTACGATATGCATTGAACATGAAGAAGCCGTTTAGCGTAGCCGTAAGATAAATTAGTAGGTGGAGGAGGTCCATCAAAAATTTGACTCTCATCAAATGGGTACTCTGGGAGAATATTTGGGAACGCACAGGTACTCAGGGCTGCTAAAAGGCGAGTTATTCCTGCTTTATATGCCTCCTCTATAACATTTAAATTAATCAAACAATTCTCATATAAAAAAGTAGCTTGTTGCTCTGCGTTAACCTTAATCCCCCCAACCTTTGCAGCCAAATGTAACACAGCATCAGGGGAGTGATCCTCGTACATCTCTCTGCATTGTTCTTTATCCCGCAAATCATAATCACTTGAGCCTACATAAATCCAATCAGGACAACATTTTTGAAGAGTTTTTCCTACAAACCCACTACCTCCTGTTACTAAAACTTTCATACCAACTCCTTAATTAGTTCACAAACAAACTTAATGTCATCTTCTGATAACAAATGATGATTTGGAAGATAAACTCCTTTCTCTCTTAGCATATCTGCATTAGGTAATGCACACTCTCCATACTTTTTAACATAAAAAGGTTGTCTTCCCATTGATCCACAAATCATGGGCCTTACTTCAATATCATTATCTTGTAGTACTTTAACTACCTCACTCTTATTCTCTGTCACAATAGGAAAAGCAAAATTAGAAATAAATAATCCCTCTTCATCAAAACTCATTCCTAAATGCTTAATGTAGTGATGAAAATTTTGATTCCTAACCCTGTTTATCTCATCCAGTTTATCTAATTGCCTAATCCCCAAAAATGCTTGCAAATCTGTCGCTCGTACATTAAAACCAGAATGATAGAATGTATATAAAGAATCAAACTCTGATACTTCCCAAAGCTCTCTCAAGGAAGACTGATTCTCCTTATCCATATCTCTGTCCCAACCGTGACTCCTAATACACTTAAGGATTTGGTTGTACTTAGGATTTGAAGTGCAGACCATACCTCCTTCTATAGTAGAAATATGATGCCCAAAATAGGTAGAAAAGGTAGACATCTCCCCAAAAGTTCCCAACTTTTGGTCTTTATACTCAGACCCTAAAGATTCACAACAATCCTCAAGAAGGATAATTCCGTTCTTAATACAAACATCTGCAATATATCCCATATCAGGAACAAGTCCTAAGACTGGAACCACTATAGCGGCTTTTGCTCTGTGTCGTACCTTGGAGCTAGTTCCATCAAAACCCTTTTCAACCACTCCATTTAAAACTAAGTCCAAGAAGTGATCAAGATCTACAGAGTAGTCAGAAGTATTACAATCACAAAGAAGGGGCTTTAACCCTAATTGAATTATTGGTGCAACATCCGTAGCCCAAGAAAGAGCGGGAACAATTACACTATCTCCTATCTCTAACTCCCCAACCTCTATCAAGGTAGCTAACATTAAAAGATTAGCAGATGAGCCAGAGTTAACAAAGGTGGAGTACTTTACACCCAAGTAATTACTCCACTTATCCTCAAACTCTATAGTTAGAGATCCTTTAGTAAGTCTAGGGTAGGTCTTTAACCACTCTACTAGCTCATCTATGTCCTTATCATCAATTGTTGCTTCTGCTAATTTAATCATAAAAAACCTCTAGCTTTGAAAATAGGATAATAATACTTTTTGAAGTCTTAATGCCTCAGGCCAATCAGACACATTATCTCTATAATCGAAGTCTTTCTTCTTTTCTATAAAGGTCATCCCTAAGAAAGCATAATTCATTTCCACTTTAATATACTCATCCTCATGAATTAATACAACAGAATCATTATCAATATCTCTGTCTATAGTATTAAGTTGGATATTGAAAAACTCTTCTACTGCCTTGTCTGGTGTACTCCAATCAATGCCACCATAAGTATCGTAGCCTAGACCAGTATTGCCTGCAAGTTTACCAGCGCAAGAGTGGCCTTCCTTATGGATATAACCCTCCCAACTGGTATCATGGAAAATGGCTTTACCACCCTCCTTGATTAAATCCCACCAATAATATAACTCACACAATACCTGCTCTTTAGCGTGTACAGAATCAAAGAAAACTAAATCAACCCCCCCCTTATCCCACTCTTTCCCTGTTAAAACAGAATCCGTCCTCATATAATGGTAATTAGGATTATCACTATTAAAGTACGGGATAGGGTCAATTCCATATACCTGATTATTATTCTCTAAGCACTTATTGATTAGTAGTCTAGAACTGGCTCCTAAATACACACCAAGCTCAACTTGTACCCCATCCTTAACCTTGTTAATTTCCTCGTACAATCTCTCACTAGAGACAGGTCCGAACTCCATATGGATGAGGGTTATTTCCGATTCATTCAGGTCAATCACATATTACTCCGATAAAATTTTAGCATAAGCACCAAAAGTGCTTGTATTATTATAGTAGGATAACTTAGTATTCCCCAACAAATACAGATCTTTTAGAGAATCCACTAAAGACTCCTTACTAGTGTAGACATTATTCTGCCAAGAGGATTTAGAAGGATCCTTCCTAATAACATAATTCTTTCCCTCCACAATAATTATGTTATTAGGAAACGAATAGTAGGCTTGGCGTTCTAAACCTAAATCATCTGAGCATACAAATATTTTGCTATTTTCCACAGCTATCATATCACCCAACCACTCCAACCAACCCACAGGGGGTGGAAAGTCTGTGCCTCTTAAATGCATTCCCAAAACTGTCTTATCTAAACCAAGTTGATTAGTAAGGGTGTCTATAGATTCCCTAATATGTGCTTTAATTTTTAGCTGCCTTACTCTCTCTTTACTAGTATCCAAAGGCACTTCATTTAGAAAAGTATTGCTACAGAATAATAAATTTTTAACTGTAGAAGCTTCTGGATCTTGTCCTATCTCTGGGGAGGTAGATTGTTTACTTGTAAGGAACCCTCTTTTATAAAAATTTAAATCGTTATCAGCCGAAGCTTGATGCTTAATGTAGTATCTCGTTTCATCATCTCTCAGATTATACAAAAAAGCATCATCAACTAAAGTGATTTCTTCATCATACAAATCTGTGAACGAAGCGTCACATCGAATATCTCTCGGCCAATATAAATACAATTTTCTATTACTGCTTTTAGCATATTCTATTGCTGATGCTAATGGAAAAAGCCTATTCCCTAAGCCTCCAGTAACATAACAAATAAGCTTCTTCATACTAAAACCCTATCTTCTCGTTTACTGCCATAGGAAATTCATTCTCTTGTAAGTAGTTGTGAATTACAGACTTATAATTAGAATTCTTTAGTTCAGGTGTAATCCACAAAAACTCTTGAACAACCTTCGGATCTAGAAAAGGGTATCGAGCCTCCAACCCATAGCTTCCTGCTATATGCTCTTCTTTTGCTAAATAAGACTCCATACTACTTTCATATACACTAGGCCAGGGAAATATAGTACTTAAGTCCTCAGGAAATAAACCACCGAAGTTGCTGTGAGGATATTTCTTTTCTCCTTTAAAACCGTAGTCTGCGAATAGTTCATCTGCTCCTTGACCTGAGATATAAATTTTATTATTATCTCTTTTAGCTAACGATGATATAAAAGACAAACCATTCGATCCATTATCATCCTTTAATGATAAATAATATTCATTGTAATCACTTGACATTGATCTTATAGTGTACTTGAACTCCTCTACCCTTTTTTCAATATGTTGGTGTGCGATATGCCATAAAGGTTGTGTAAAATTCAAAAGATCATGATCATTACCCCCTCTCTGCATTAAGTAATTTCTCTTTGAAAGGACATCAAGATTTTCGCTGCCTACCACAGAATAGGCTTTAAACTTTGAGTTGTTTTTTAATAACTGGCAGCAAATCGCTCCACTATCATATCCACTACTTAGACCAATAAAAATTTTCTCTCTAACACCTAAAGTCCTCTTGGCAATAGACTCCTCAAAAGCTTTTGTCCAATCACCAAAAGTATCTTTATATTGGGTAAGATCATAAATAATAACAGGAGATTCTTGCAGTAAAATATGCGAAGATATTTCATAAACACGAATTGTATTGGCTTTCAGTTTAGTATTTTGTTTGAATCCCAAACTTTCTAAAGGTGTGCGATATGTTGCAATACCCCACTCCCCAGCCTCTTCACTAAACCATAGGGGTTTTGTAGAAAAAGAGTCTGTACTTAATACAAGAATGTCTTTATTAAAATCAAAAAGAACAATAGCAAACTCACCATCCAGCTTTTGGGTGAACAAAGATCCATATTCTAAATATAAATCAATTAGAGACTCGCCATCACTCTTATACTTTTCTTTGTCATAATCATAAAGTTCCCCGTTGTATAAGCAAACAATGTTATCCTTTTCAAAGGGTTGAATTGTTAACTCTCCTGTAATGCTCAAGAGGTTATGCAAAAATGTATACCCATTTATATTCTCAACAGAGGTTACATCTGGACCCCTTAGCTGGGTAAAGTAATTGATTTTACTCAACTCTTCATCTTTAAACTTTCTATTTGTTACTATAAAACTACACATCCCATTTCCACCTCACTTGAGGTAAATAATTATTTTGATTAAGCCCATTGTTAGCATACCCCTCAAAAATGTGAGGGGTAATCCCCATTTTCCACAAGATGAAAGGCAGTCCTATCTGATCTCTTGATGAGTACCGACAAGTGAGTTCCCACCATTTTAAATTAAGTTCTTGCACATTAAAGGTGTTTTTGCGAACGAACGCAGGTAGCTCATATAGGCCATAATTTTTTGGGAAGCCACAAGTTAAGTAATACTCAAGTTGTTTAGTAATCCACATAGGCTCATCATAACCCAACTTCTTAACTTCAAGGGCTTCTTCAAAAACGCAATCTCTATGTGGGTGGGTAAATAAGCCAATATCTTTATCTCCCAGGTTTTCACATATCTTTACAGGATCAATTATAGGTTCGTGAGTAGGATCTACCCAAATCCAATAATCATAGTCAGGTAAAAATAAATGAGGAAGAATTTTGTATATCTTTGCGTCTCGTCTTCCTTTGTGTTTATCGTCTAAACTAAACGGGACAGACTGTATTTGTTTCCAAACACTACAAGCATGGTGCCTATCAACAAAGGCGTAATAATCTGCTGAATCAAATGATACCTTAGGTTCATGCAGATTCTGGGCTGTGCCAAAGATAGAAGTAATTACAGCAATCTTCACGAATGTTTCCTCCGCATATAAGCAACTTCTTTATCAACAATATCCTGTGTAATTTGTGATGTAGATATTTGCCCATCCCACAACCGATTAACGACTAAAATATTCTCAACAATTTCAGGTAGCCCATACTTATCAAAGAGTCTCTTATAATAATCTACATCCATTAACCAAGATAAGCTCTCGTCAAATATCAATACATTTTTGTTTCTAATAGCCAACACGGAAGGAGAGCTAATAGTGTTATTGCCTAAGTATATCTTATCATTATACTTAGGAACCATTGGATTAAAAAAGTATTTCGTATCTGAGGTATGCACAGTTCCATTAACCACCCAATTAACATCAGGATTTTTAAATCTTTCATAAATTAACTTCAAACAATCTTTATCACAGATATAATCATCTTGAAAAAGAACTTTAATTACTTCACCGATAGCGTACTTTATGGCATTATTTATATTAACAGAAGAGGATCCTCTTCGCTCTACATTTCTAAAATAGTTGATATTCATCGAACTTTTTTTTGATACCGACTCACAAAAGTTTTTTATGCTATCATCCTTACTGTGATCAGAAATAACAATCTCAAAATCCTCAAATGTCTGCATCCTCAAGCCTAAGAAGGATTCCTTTAAAAACTCAACACCTTTACCACCCATCTCGTAAGTAGGGATACATACAGACAACTTCATGCAGGTTCCCCCAAAAACAAAGTAATCTCCTTATCAACTCTACTATGAAAATCACAGTAGTTTTTAGCTAGATTATAATTTTTATCTATAACCTCTTCTAATTCTTTGTACTCATCAGAGGTTAGCGTGTTTAATATCCTTTTCAAGTCGAACAGGTTGGAGAAACGGAGTATACCATCCTCATCAAAGTAATCTCCCACATTAGGGGCTCCCCAATAAATAGGAACAGTTTTTGTTATAAAGCAATCAATAAGTTTTTCTGTTATCCAATTAGGGGTTGATTCATTTTCAATTATTATTGAAAATTTAGCATTTTTAAATATTAATTCTTTACTATCAATTCTTGGAGGAGTTCTGATACTTCTAATAGAAAAATTGTTTATCTCCTCTTTGTCCTTCAAATACTCATAAACATTTTGTCTAATTTGATGCCCTGGAGCCCAAGATTTACTACTGGTTAGGAAAGATACCTCATCTTCCTTGGCATCCCAGCAAGTAGAAGGATCATCTATCCAACAAGTACCAAAAACAAACTTCCTAGCGTTGGAGCAATTATCTAAAATATCAGGATGCCAAGCTAGGATAATATCAAAGGACTGCTGGTTAGCAATAATTGCAGATCTAGTATCCTTAACCGATGGGGGCTCAAGTTGTATAAAAACCTTTATGTCTGCTGTATCATCAACTTGTAACGAATCAATAGCAATACTAATATGTTCTCTCCTATCTCTAAAATCATTAGAAACATCCTGACTAAACAATAAGGGCTTCATAGAACTATCCAATCCTTACAATATAAATCTTTAGTATTATGGTCATTTTTAGCTGGGCCAAACCACTCTTTAGGAGCTATCACCTTCTTATCCTTGTTCCGTCCTAACCAAGCACCCCACCAACTAAAAGAACTATTAGCTATGATATGATGATCACATAAACTCATTAGCTGTAAATCCTCGACAGCATCGGAGTTAAAGGATATTTCACAATTCTCTTTATTAAAATTCTCCAAGCACCATTTCTTATCATCAGAAAAGATAAGGAACTTGCATCCATCAAATTTGCTCATAGCCTTATCATAATACTCCAAAGTACAAGCAGGGTGGTGGTCTGAGAGCTTTAAGTAATCTCCTCTTCTAACATGGACGCTAACCATACTAGTTGAGGGGGCTTCCACCTCTTTTCTAAAGGTAAACTCTTCTCTCACCTCATCAGCATAATCAGAAAAATACTTGTCAGATTGAAAGTACCCAAAAAGAGTAGTTTGGTCGTAGTGGGGTATAGGAGAGTAGTGAAAATGTGGCTCCTTATAAATCATTTGTCCTTGTACTCCATCATTCTTTCGTGCAGAGAGTGTAAACAACTCAAACAAGTTGGGGTCATTCTGAGGAAAGGTACACAAAACCCCTCTCCTTTGACTGGCTGCAAAGGTAGTGGCATACTGAAACATCTGATTGCCCAAGTGGCCGAAGTATCCAGGATAAAAGGAAATCATACCTGTAAGCTAAATTTAGTAAACTCAGGCTGCTCTGTCTGATAAAAAATAGGATCATTAGGTGTTAAAATATTAAAATCTTTATGAATAGAAGCTAATCCTAAATCAAAAGGAAGACCGTTTTGCAAACATTCCGAAACAATATCCCTAGCAGATTTTATATATCTCTCGCTCAAATATAAAATAGCATGAGTAGAACACATATTAAAAATTCGCTTACATCTTGAAGTGTATTGAGAAGCAAGAACGACTCCCTTGTATCCATATGGTTGTGTTCTAATATATCCGTGATTAGATACTCCCAAATAAACTGCGTCAGCTTCTTCTGGTACAAGAATCTCCGTAGTAGTGTTAGGCATATATCCTATATCATCTTCAAAAATTGTTGTTCCAGGAGTTATTTTCTCTAAAAGATTTAAATGAGATAAACCACATCCAATAAGACCTTGTTGATGCTCAATTGCATTAAACCTCTCAAAAGGAATTTCTAACTCCTCTAAAATCTGTGTAGTTTCTCTAAATCTATCAACAGCTTTTTCTAAATTAATTACTATGTTAGTTGTTCCCTTTAGATCAATAATTTTTTCCATCGCTTCAAAATTTCCTCATTATCTAATATATCCTGATTATTACTTGGACCAATAAAAGGAATTCCTGCTAACTTACACTCTGCCTCCACTAACCCATAAGTCTCTCTTTTTGAGGAATGATAAACCATACAAATCTTAGAATACATAGCTTCCCTACTATCCTCATGATCCATCATTATAACTTGCCCAGACTCTATCCAAGGATTAATAAAATCAGAAAAATATTCTGGATCTGTTACTTGTCCAAATAATAAAATTTTCTCCCAGCCTTCATCTATAGCCTTCTTTATTGAAAGGTGAGTCTGTTTATGAGAATCTATACTACCAATAACCCCCGCTGTATTATTCTTAGGGTTTTCCCAATCTATTTTCTGGACAAT
>Ga0080013_1005972_pt1 | contig 11053 bp, 10 predicted proteins | sample ETNvirenome_6_85_FD_69236 | JGI IMG/M metagenome (GOLD analysis project Ga0080013, IMG submission 69236) | Marine viral communities from the Pacific Ocean - ETNP_6_85 (SPADES assembly) (version 2) | ecosystem: Environmental > Aquatic > Marine > Oceanic | place: Pacific Ocean | collected 2013-06-19
GCGTTTGATAGGGTCTACAACACAACGTGTGAGAAACTCGTCTTGCATGGTGCCTTGATTGCTTACCTTGTTATTATAAGGCATTTGAGTGCCGGTGTCAACTGTGCCAGTCAGGGAAGTGGTCAAATACTATTTATCGTGTTGACTGCAGATTCCATTTCAGAATTTCTTTCTTTTAATGATGCTACTCCTCTTTTTTGTCCATATCTTTCTACTTCAAAATTTTTCTTTTCAGTTCTTATACTATTCACTTTTGTTATTTCTGAAGGCAATTGGCCTCTGAGTGTTACAATTTGACTTTGTAGAGATGTAATTTGAGAATTATAATCAATACAAACACTAACATTGCAAGGAGTTGCAAAGCAACTTCCTATAGTTCCATAAAGTGTTCCAAGTCCTGTTTGAGAACTATCATTTTCTGTAAACACTAAAAATGTTCCGACTCCAACATTAGAAGAACTTAATAATGGAGTTGTTTGTCCTCCAAATGGATCAAATCCATCATATGATGATGAATTTACATTTTCACTATGATTTTTTACTGTATCTGGATATACTATTGATGCTCCAGCTGTTGTTCCACATCCTACATTAAATGCACTCGTAGCAATAGAAACAATTTGTTGTTGTAGAGAATTGATGCTTGATGTAACTGATATAATTTTGTTTTCTATTGGAATTGTAATTTCGATAAACTCACCAATTGTTTCTTCATATTTTGGTATCTCTGCCTCAATAAATCCAATTGTAGTTTTATTTGATGAGATTCTATCATTTAATTTTTTAACTAACTTTTCACTCATTTATTTTCTCCTTCAATTCATCAATTTGTTTTTGTTGTTCTTTGATTGCTTCAATTAATAATCCTACAATATTTCCATATTGAATTGTTTTATATCCATCAGGACATTCACCAATAACTTCTGGAATAATTTCTTCAGTTTCCTGTGCAATTACTCCTATTTGTTTTTTTCCATCCTTTATAAACTCAAAATTAACTCCTCGTAGTGCGGATACTTTTTCGATAGGATTTGTAATAGTATGTATGTTTTGTTTTAATCTTCTATCAGAGTGTGAATGAGATAATGGAGCAAATACTTCATATATATTTTTTCCATTCAAAGTTACTATACCACATAAGTTCGTGATTCCAAGTGAGTTATTAATCCCTACACCATTATGAAAACCGACAATCAGTGTAAAATAAGTCGTCAATCCACCAAAATTCAAAAGATACGAAAGAGGTGTCGCAATAATATGAGGAGGAAGTGCCTGACTTAATGTGAATGGGTTTGGAGCAAGAAACTTCGTTCCGCACATCAAACTTTCACCCATTTCTGCCGAAAGACTTTCCGCAATTAATGGACCACTTACAGATGCTATTCCTTTAAATCTTGTATCAAGATTTTGAAATTTATTAACTCCCTTCAGTGGAAAACCTGGAAGTCCAATTGTTCTTTTAAGTAAGTTGATAATATCGTCCATAATTATAATCCGATAAGTGATCCTATAACGTTTACACCAAAAGACTCTGTAATAAAGTCAACTCCAAGAGGAGTTGGTGTAAAAGCTTTTGCGGTGAATGATTGTACGCCAGAAATATTTCCTGAAAATGTATCTATATCTATCTTATTTCCCTTTAATACAATTCTACCACTACCAGAAGTTAAGTTTATATTTCTTCCTGCTTTTATATCGACATCTTCAAGTGCTTCAATCATTATATTTTTACCCTTAATTTTAACTGTTCCATTTTTCATTGCAGTGATCCATATATCACCACCAGTTCCAGTAATACATATATCCACATTACCCTCAGAACCTTTTGCTCCAGCGGCAATTTCTATTCCTCGATCATTAAGAATTTTATAAGAACCAGTTTCGTTAAAAGTTTCTAAGTGTTTATCATTATCATCATTAAATGCATATAATTGATAAACACTCTTACCATCAAGTCCAATATCAGGATTGTTTACATCAAACCTACATTTTGGTCCCCAAGTTTCGTATAATCTTGCTTCGTAATTTTTTTCTGCCATATTATTAACTTATACAATCAATGACTTGAATGACTTCTTCTTGTGATGTAGAACCATCAATTTGTGATGTAGAACCATCAATTTTTCCAAGAATTGGTTTGAGAACAGCACCTAGTCCAGTTTCAGAATCAATTCTAATACTGACAAGATCTGGAACCTCAACATTATTTATCGGACTTACAGATATGATTCTTCCATCTTCAATAATTGGAGAATATTCATTACCAAAATTATCATGAACCTTGTCCCCTTCTTTATATTCAAGTCCAGGTGAAACTACAACCACCTCAACAACTCCATATCCAAACAACCCATTGACTGGGTAATTTTCACCAGAAGATACCAAATGGATAGAAGTAATTTGACCTTCATTATTAATTGTTGATCTTGCTCTTGCTCCATACCCAATTCCACACTCATCAGTAATTTCTACGAATGGTGGGAAACGATAACCAGAACCTGCATTTTCTAAAACAGCACCTATAATATTTGCAGTTTTATTTACATTTTGTCCAATAGATGTATCATTAATAATTCTTTCTACAGTTGGTCCTAATATAGGAATTGCAGAACCACCGATTCCTCCACCACCAAATATATTAATTTTAGCAGAACCACAACTAGAAGGATAAACTGGAATACATTTTTTTATGGTATTAGTAAAATCACCCTGAGCAATAGCACTAGAACTAAAGATGCTAACAGTATCTTTGATACCATCATCTATACTATTATAGACACTTTCAGCACTACCAACTATACCCTTACCAGCATTAATTGCATCATTTATAATGGCAGAAGTATCATTGACAAAATCAAAGATATTATCAAACGATTGATTTATATCCATTGCATCTTTTGGTCCTGCTCCAATAATCCATTCTTTAGTTCCATCACACTTTTTATTAATTTGATTACAGTCCAATAAATCTCCAAGACTATTGAATTTGGATATAGCACTCTGAGCAATCGTTATGATGTCAATTGCTCCACCTAAAAGACCAGAAAGACCTCCTAAAGCACCAGATAATCCATCTGCTATACGATCAACAACACTTGTTAAGAGTGACCCGATAAATTGATCCACAACACAAGTCACAAAGTTTTCAATATTTTCTAACATTGAAAGAAGTAATTCACGAATTAAAGTGACCAATCCTTCTAGTAGTGCATTTGTAACACATATTAATGCCGCTTCCAATGCACTGACAGGAATAACAAATGCTTCAATTGCTTCTGTTGCTGTCATATTTGCTACTGCTGGACCGGCTATTGATACAATTGCAGAATATGTAGTGGCATAAAGGGCATTAAGTGCTGTAGGAATAATTCCGGGTTTAGTGGGATCATCAGGATCACCAACCAAGAACTCATTAATTCTTTTCATTATCTCACCGACCAACCAATTTAAAGATGATTTTATAGCTTCTGCTGCTTCATCAATTTTATCTTGATATTCACTTAATTTTCCTTGTTTTTCTTTTATATCTTTAATTAAATTATTTAATATCTCGTCAATATTTGTAAGAGTTGTATCTTCACAAGTATTTGCCGGAGTAAGTGTCATTCCAAATGAAGCACCGGCAGCAGCTCTATCTACTTGAGTTGCTTGTGTTTGTGTAAGTTGAACCGGAGGTTGTTGTTCACCAGGACCCGTTGCCTCATTTGAGGTCGATGCCTCTTTATCAGGTTTTGGAAGTCTCTTATTATATCCCGTCTCACAATCAAATCGTCCCTCACCATTTTTCGTTTGTTTATTTCTACCAAATAAACCCAGTATAATATGAGTACCACCACCTATCTTATGACCATAAACAACATCACCCTGACGTATTTTTAAACTCTTTGCACAATTAGCTGCACCTGACCCAGCATCATTTGGAATAAGTGCATATGCTGTAGGAGTCTCACGGTCTGAAATATCTTCTCGACTTGAAGTTAAATCATTCATTATAGCAACTTTATATCTCCAACCCCATCCTTCACCATTAACTTGTTCATCCTGATATTTAAATGATACAACTCTGCCTATAAAAGGAATGGGAGGGGTTTTTGCTAAATTTTTAGGATCGATTGGGGAACTCATTTTTTTTTACTTTTAATCGTTTAATTATCTTCCGTAAGAATCACGGACTAATGTCATTGATGTATAGGATCTTAATGCATCAAAGTGGTGACAAAGATTTGCTATTAAGTATTTACCACTTTGAGTTTCATCAATACTTCCAGGTGATTTATTTTCTTGTGTTATAATCTCAAAATCACAATTAATAACATTTCCTGCTCTTAAACTTACATTACAAGGAACAGTTATTTGAATTATTTGTGAAAATAAAGAATTATATCTCATTGTCGATTTTGCGGACCATTCCTCTGGACTATTATTTACTTCATAACTAATTCCGGGGTCTTGACTACCAACATCTAAAATATGAAAATGTGTTCTTACAAAAGATTCTAGATTTGGGATATCAATATCACCTTTTCCAAGAGAAAATTCTAATCCATCAAGTCTGAATGTTTTTTCAACATATTCGAATGTTAGAGGATTCCAAAAAATATTATGACTTACGTAAAGACCTGATTTTATGGAAGTAATTATATCATCTCTTTTAATATCAGTTTTTGTTAAAATCTTAAAGTCATTAGCATCATTGTCTAAATTTGCTTTTACAACTTCATTTTTATAATATGATTCAACAGGTTTTTGTGCTATTAAATCATCAATTGCTCTAAAGTTAAATCCATCTTGTGTCTCATAAAAGAAATATCCAGGATTTCCTCTAGCAGGAACTGTTTTTGGAGCAACTTTTTCACAAAGAACTTTATATAATGATTCATTACATCCATGAAAACTCATAGAGTTCCGACAAGGTGATGTAAAAATTTTTTCTTCAGGAACTTTTAGATAATCTTTAAGCAATCTTCTAACAGAATTTGTAATATTTCCAGTATATTTTGTTTTTATAGGAAGTTGAATTGCTTTAGAATATTTTGAAAATAAATTTAATATAATACCTTCACGATTTGATTCTTGATTTGGAATTATTTCTTTATCAAAAATTAATGGAGTTTCTGAAAAATTTAATGTTCCATATTTTGTTGCAATTTTAAATTCAACATCTACATCACCAGTAAGTGGTAGTGCAGAACTTAATGTTCCTAATCGTTCTTGCCTATCATATTTTGAATCATAATTGACTGAAGATGCAGTATCTGCCACAGTTAATATTGCAGTAACATTTGGAGAAAGAATACTTTCATAATAATCAAAAGTAGTAGCTTTTGTAGCACTTGGACCATTACCACTAATATCTACAACTTTTCCATTTTTTATAATCTCAAATATTTCAAATGATGATCTTTGGGATGCACTTGCCATTATCTTAGGTTCTCCATATTGCTGATAGTTGTGGAGTTGATGATGAAGAAGGTGCCGGAGTTTCTATTGGCATTGGATATGGGAAAGGAACAAAAGTTTCTTGTGGTTGAATAGCATATATGAATACTGATTGATTATTCATACTTCTATTTAATCGTAAATCACCTCCGCCTGGCTTTTGAGTACCTCCGCCTGGTGCGGTCTGAGTTGCTGCAGGTGTTATCTTAGTCGTTGGTTTGTACCCAGCAAGGCCATTAGCAAACCATTGTAGAACATCATTTGATGCTCCAAATCCAATTCCATTAACATGGAGTGAGATATGTGGATATGCAGGTCCACCAAATCTAGCACCACCATTACCACCATTATCAGTATTTCCAGATGCTCCTTGATATCCTAATAACGTTCCTTTAGGAATCTTATCTCCATCTTTTTGTCCTTTATATGCCATACTCTTAAAGTGTCCTAATAACACTTCATATTCTTTACCATCTTTATTAAAGTAATATGCACCATAATATCCAAATCCATTACCCATCATAGATGGTTTGATATTAGTATTTCCATCTATTCCAACAGCAGGGAGACCATCAGTTCCTTTAGACTTGTAAATTAAATCTATAGGTGCATAAATTGGTACTCCAACTCCACCTGCCAGACTCATATTTAATCCAGTTTGCTCACCATCAAGATCGCCTGGAGCACCAATTTTTGTAGCAGTATCTAAAGCTGCAAAGTCGTTACCCTGTGCTTGACGATTTGGTCCATATGGACCATTTCCTGTAGGTGTAGCAGTCGTTCCCGTTGGCAATGCAGAATTATTGGTATTATTATTGTTGTTGGTATTATTATTGGTGGTGCTAACTAAATCATTTCCTTTAGAATCTTTTAGCATCTTTGAGAATGCTATTATATTTTTTTCTTGTTCTTTAGTGGATTTGTGAATATTATCTACTGCTATAGGGAACTTTGTAAATCCATCATTAGTATCTCTTTGAACTTTTTTAGAAACACCACTCTTTGGTGGTGTATATGTTTGTTTTTGTGCTAAGGAAGGAGTTTGTGAAGATCCTTCACTTTTTACTGTTCCTCCAGAATTAAATGATTGTGCCGGTTTTGATGCCGTAATTTCTTTCGTATTAGATTCAGTATTACTAGAACTAGGACTAAAAGTTTCTTTGGGTGGTGGTTCTGATATTTCTGATATTGATTCGGGTGTTGATGAATCAGATTCTATAGGTGCTTCATCAATTCCACTATCAGTCTGTCCTAAAAATTTTTCTAGATTTACTACATCTTTTTCTGCGGCATCCGCATCCTTTATATTTTCATCAAATCTTTTATCAGTTTCTTTTATATTTTTTTCAATTTTATCTTGTTCTGATTTTGGAAATATTCCAACAAATTTTGCAAGTTCTAAAATTGCATTCCCAATTATACCCAATACATTACCGACACCCTTTATAAAATCACTATTAAAAAATTCTTGTATTTTTTCTATAATAATAGGCAAATTATTAATTAAAATACCAGCGGCAATCAATCCAATAAAATCAAGAATTCTATCAAAAATACTTCTAACAGGAGAAGTTACTGCACTCATAATTTTAGAGAATCCCGAACCAATTCCTAATCTTGGAGTCTCTAGTCGTGTTTCTTCTGCTCTTAATTCCTTTTTCTTTTCTAATTTAAAAAATAAGTTTTTCTTATCTGTTTTAAGTTTCTTTAATTGCTTATTAGAAGAGAATAAAGAACTCTTAATATTAGTAACATTAAGTTTTAGTTGAGTGACTTGATTTTCCATAATTTATCCTATTCCATATAATTCTGGAGTTAGCATCATAAATGGATTTCCAGGATTCACTGAAGAAATATTTGGTGCTTCAGTCGCAGGACTCTGCATTTGTGGAATCTTTGGTGGTTGAGATTTTTGAGTCGGAAGAACCATTGGTAAAAATGTCATTCCACCACCAGATTGTGGAACTAAATTAACATTAGTGACCTTTGGTGCCTTGGGTGTAAATCTAGCAGCAGATCTACTTCCACCACCAGTTCCTCCAGTCGCTTCGGAAAGTCTTTTAGTCTTAAGATTTCTTTGATATCTGTCTTGATCTTCTATTACCTTCGAGAATTCTTTATTGACATCATCCTGATACTTAGAAACCATCAATAGTTTATTGATTCCCATAGAGAATGTCGTCCATAATCTTCCGGCATTATCATTAATGTCTTTTAATAGTGGTCTGAATAACATTGCTGATGCTGTTCTTATAACTTCTTCACCAGGTGCAAGCATTACACTCACACTATCAACATTTCTCGACCCCCTTCCAGGAACAGTCATTCCATTGGATGCATATATCGCACTTCCGGGAACTGTGCCACCACGATTAAAGTTGGCAGTCTGGGCAGGATCAACTTTATCCTTATCTATTTTTCCACTATCAACCGCACTTTTTTGTTGTTCTTTAGCAACATCCTTAGAACTACTATTACTGAAGAATAAATCATAAAGTTGTCTTCCTGCAAAATCACCGGCAAGACCACCAATAAATGTTCCAATCGGACCACCTAAGAATGTTCCAATTGTTCCAAGAAGCAGGGCACCAATTGCACCAAATGCTGCCCTACCAGGATTTTCTCCCATGGCTACTGATAAGGCAAAGTCAATCAGTGCTCCTACAATAGGAATTCTTTTTAAAACTGGTTTGGCAAATTTTAAGAGTGATCTAACTAATGTTTTCTTTCCTGGTCCGGCACCCAAAACCTTAAGGAAATTCCTACCAAATCTTTTGCCAGTTACTTCTAATCCTTGAATTGTTTTATTAAATAAACTCTTCTGTCTTGTTATTACATCTACATTTTGCCTAACTGCTCCACCAGCAACATTAAATCTACCCGGAACAACTCTGGATTGAGTTGCCGTGCCCATTCTAAGACCTCTTCTTTGTCCGGCAGCATTTCTGAATAGTCCACCTCTACGGGCAGCAGCTTCACCAGCACCACCGGCACCACGAGATGATGCTCTTGCTCCAATACCAAATACTCTTAAAATTCTACCAGGAAGTCTAAATAAAAATCTTCCTAATCTGTATAATCTCGTACCCCACTTAATTAACTTTAATCCAAGAAGACCTGCTAATAAATATGGAATTGCTTTTCCAATAAATGTAAAAATATTACCTAATCGTTCTCTATTTTTGTCATCTTTTAACCATTCAAATGCTACATTAGTAACAATACCTGCTAATACTAATCCAAAAAATTCTTTTATTTTATCAAAAATACCTTTAATTGGTGCGGCAATTTTACTTACCGTTCCTCCTATTGCTCCACCAATTTTTTTAACACCCTCTACAGATTTCTCTTTTGCCGCAAATTTTCTTTTAGATTCTGCTGCCTTAAATGATTTTATAGCATTCTTTTCATCCTCAATTCTACTTGCATAATCAAAAGCAAGTTGCCTCTGAATTTCTATAAGAATATTATTAGTCTCTACAAGAGTTTGATCAATAGATGTAGTTTTAGGTTGGAGGTATTTTGGATCAACTGTTCCTGCTTTACCACCATATCCCATTCCTTTTGAGATTTTTATTGTAGTAGAGGACCCAACAGGAGATTTAGCACCACGAAACATTGAAGAAGAGACATTAGTCTTCGTCAATTTAGGTTTTGATGTTATAGATGGTGCCTTGAGTAATTGACTACTGAATGCCATTCTCTTGTTGTGCCTTTAAATTTTCTTCTTCGACATATTGCTGGAGTAAAGTTAAATAAATTTCTTTCTCCCAAGGAATCATATTTTCTAACTCTGTTAAGCTATATTTATGATGCTGCATCAGGGCAAAATTTACTCTATAGTATGACTCAAGACTTGTATGGGCCATACTTAACTGAAAAAACTTGCTAATCCCTCAAGAACAACTTCAGATTCTACATCAGTATTTGGATTTTTAACCTTTACTTTATGAGAAAGTTTGGGCATCGTAGAGAAAAACTTTTCAACTTCTTTAAATTGTTTTGTATTCAATTGCTCAATAAATTCATCAAGTTCTTTCCTAGTACAATCAGATGCTTCCCAACTTTCCTCCTCATTATAAATCGTATCAATACAAGATGTAATCATTGAAAGAGACTGACTTACTTCACTACCTTTCTCTGAGATTTCAAAATTACTTTCGATAAATTGATCCATCGATGGGTACTTCAACTTCATCATAAGTTCATCATCAAGTTTAATGATGTTTTTATGTCCTCTTGTTTTTTGGACTTTGATAGAGTCAATTGCAATCTTCATCTCAACTTGAGTTTCACCATCATCAGGACAGGTTACATTAACCTCCACAGTTTCACCAACAGATTTGGCACGAACATTCAGGAACAGATACTCAATATCAAAAGTCGAAAGAGATTCTACCTTAACATCCTTTGTAATAATACAATCACCAAGAATTTGAACAATAGAACTAGTAATCTGTTTCATATCTTCAGATTCCATTGCCATAATCAGAATTTTTTCTTCTCTGACTAAAAAGGGACGATATTTAATCTTCTTTCCATTAGATGGCAATACCAACTCATAAGTTGGAGTATTAATTTTTGGTAAAGGCATTTTAAAAAATACAATTCAGTTATTTTTATTTATTAGGGTCATTTTTACTTTTTCCAATCTTTCCAATATTTTTTTGGATCAGAAACAATAGAGTAATCAATATCATATGAGAAACTGATATCTTTATCGTCTGCTTCTCCAAACATTGTTACCATATTAGATTCATCACCAGTCAGCTCTGCAGTACTTTTAACATATTCACGGTCCATAATATACCTATCATAATTAAAACTCACAGTTACTTTAAGTAAATCAGCAGCACCATAAGCAACTGGAATTGCAGTCATTGATTTTGGAAATGCATTGATAAATGTATATTTTAATTGTTCTCCACTAATATTTCTTTCAAATTTTGTTATCGACATTTCAGAAACCTTATAATAATCTGGGTATGCCATTCTTCTGAAATACCCAGGTCGTTTTAATTTATCACTTTGAGATACTTCACCAGCACCAGAGATATAATCCATCCATGCCTCAAAGAATTTTATAGAATCATAGTTTTTATCAACATAAAAAGTAAAATCAGTATCGGCATATAAACGAGTATGAGCAAATTCTTGTGTTACTCCTACGAAATTATCTTTGACTTCCGCAGTTGCATATGATGAGGTAGGCAATGATGCATCAGAACACAGAAGTCCAAGTTTTTTGGATACAGAATCACCATCAGTCAATCTTCCATATTTTTTTATATGGTCTGCTAGTTTACTTCTATTGCTATCTACCATACCAGTAGAAAGTGGAGGTATATAAACCAAATAATTATTAGTAAGTGCTGATTGTCCTATTAACTCCCTAACATCACGAGTTGTAATTGCTTCTACAAGATTATTTGCCACTCTAAATACCTATACGACTACTTTATTATTAGTTATTTAGATGTCATATAAGGGAAAATATAAACCATCAAATCCAGAGAAGTATAAAGGAGATGTTTGCAATATCATTTATAGAAGTAGTTGGGAAAGAAAATTTCTCTACTATTGTGATATGAATAAAAATATTATAGAATATTCT
>Ga0080013_1005973_pt1 | contig 11052 bp, 18 predicted proteins | sample ETNvirenome_6_85_FD_69236 | JGI IMG/M metagenome (GOLD analysis project Ga0080013, IMG submission 69236) | Marine viral communities from the Pacific Ocean - ETNP_6_85 (SPADES assembly) (version 2) | ecosystem: Environmental > Aquatic > Marine > Oceanic | place: Pacific Ocean | collected 2013-06-19
GATTGGCTGCATCTGGGGATACTCCGGAGCAAAGCCCTGAGTCTCCAGATAAGCGTTAAACTCATCTGCGAAGATTTGACGACCAATTAAAAGACCTTTATCATAAGAACTCTCAATGGGTGTGGGCGCTTGGTTACAGAGTTGTAGCTGCTCCAGTTCAAACTGGACTCGAACTCTTTGCTCTTCAATGCCGCTAATAGCACCCTGTTCAAACCAGAAACCTGCTTCCACATCGTCAGCAACCTCTTCTGGGTACTCTTCGGTGGAAAGAATTAAAGAAAGTTCGGAATAACTTTCCCTCACAGCTTGGTCAACAAGATAATCGCAAGTGAAGCCTGTTGCCACAAAGCCATTGTCATAATTAGCCAGAAAGGGGCAGTCCTCTGCTTCTTCCAAGAGCCCAGAGAAGGTTTCTGTTGTCAAATCGACGTCATATACGTCAACGAGACCCATTTCTTGAAGGAAAAGACCGACGCGCTCGTCAAACTGAGTGCGTCCGACATCAAGTCCCATGGAAATTGCATTACGAAGAAGATTGATCCGCTCCAATTCAACGGGGCTAAGATCATCAGGTGTGACAAGCTCAACAACGCCCGGATCCGGAAGAACACCAGCAAGTGTTGCTTGGATTTCGGGTTGAGTTAGCTGTTCAAGCTCAAATGTGGCAGATGTGTTATCGACGGGCTCGTCAACAGCCGTTTGAGTAAGTTCCCCTTCCCCGCAAGCCACAAAGGTTGCAAGAAAAAGAATAAAGAAACCAAAAGTAATATACTTGTTCATAGTTATTTCCTCCAAGAAATAAATAGTTTTGTTAACACGATTTATACCGTTGAATGCATCAGGTTTAAAGACCATTATAGCACATATATCGCAAAAAATAAAGGAAAAAGGCGTTAGCGCCCCCACGAACTTGTCGGAAATTTTTTTCTTATTTATATATTGAGAGTGGTCGCTTCTCACGCTCAGAACCAAAATAAGATCCACGCCACTTAATTAAAGCTGCTTTCAAGGGTTGAAAATATTCAGGATCGTGTCCTATTTCCTTAGCTCTCTTTAAAGTCTTTTCTAATTCTGTTAAATATTTAACCACCGCATTATCAATTTTATAGCTTTCATCATCATCTTCTTCAACAATATCATCAGTAACATCGACCATATCGAGTTCTTCTTTGATAACCTCTTGAAGTCTAGACATTGTAACTTTTATATTCATTTTATAGCCCCTCTTCGCCTGCCTGCGCGGGCAGACCGGGCACACGAAAATCAACCATGGCGTCAACAATCTTCTCTTCCAAATCAAGAATTATTTCATGAACATGTTCGGATCTTTTTCCAACATCAGGTATTGAATTTCCATAAATTTTATGTAAAAAGGAAACAGCAGAATCAACCATTACTGTTTGAAGATCATCTTTCAAACGAGCTTCTTTAGAAATGCCGCCAATCTCTTCTTGAATAATCTGTGTTAGTTGTGATTTTGTGATTTTCATTTATTGTTCCCTTTAAGCGTACTCATACCATTCATCATGTAGCATATCGCGAATTTGCTCACAATCAGCTTCCGGATTATCTTTGCACCAAGCACCCAGAAGGTTTTCAGCGCTACCCGGGTCAGTTGCACCGTGCTCTTGTGCCCAAGTAACAAAGTTTTCCATATCGTCATAAAAGTTTTCTTTGAGAAGCTTCGCCATCTCTTCCTTGACGATTTGTGTTAGTTGTGTTTTTGTGATTTTCATTTAATTCCCTCTCATTGATATAGAGACCTAATTTCTACATAATCAAAGCTTTCTTCCCTAACGTATTTATCCAGAATATCGAGCAATTGCCCTGCTCTTTGACCCATTTCTGGTTCTTCATCACTTCTTTTCCCCATGGCGATAACATTATCAAAAAATTCCTTTACCTCGTCGGGGATACCGGGAATAGACGCGGAGTTTTCTTCGATACTGCCAGCAGGCTCTTGCAATGCCCCAATCTCTTCTTTAATAATCTGTGTTAGCTGTTTTTTTGTAATCTTCATTTGTAATCCCCTTGTTGTGCCTGCTTTCTAACTTTCGGTACAATCCGGAATGGTAAATCATCTTCTTCTGGCTCGTCAGTATCGGGCTCTTCTGCAGGTGTTGAATCCTCGATCTCTTCTTCTTCCGAAACCCCTAAAATATCTCTTTTGATTATATTTTTAATCAAGTCATCTAATTCTGCACTGATCAGGTCTATCTTTTCTTGACTCCCTTCTTTGAAGGCTCCATAGAACTCTTTAAGCTTGCCGCGAAACTCTGAATTCTTGACGATATAAGACGCCAATTTTCCATATATCTTCATCGCATCTTCTTTTGAAAGCTCTCCGTTGCTGCTTTCCACCATTTTATCGATAATCATCGACACAGAACTAGCAATCTTTTCAACCGTGTCTTTTCCAATAATCTTTTTGAAAATCCAACCAACTATTTTTCTTATAAATTTAAAACGCAGCGCTATGGTAGCACCAATAGCTAGTACAACCGGATTTAAGAGAGCCGGTATCAAAGCCGTAGCGAAAACAACCAAAACAGCCTCCCACCCTGCATAAAAGGAAGCTATAGTAACTGCAGAGGCAAATCCAGTGGTAGAGATACCGTAGAGAGTCGCCCATTTTGTGAATTCTGTTTTAATTCCAAATTCACCGGCAGTAATCTCCAGTTCACTCAGCAATTCCGGTCTCATCAATTCTTGATTCTTTTTGATAGCCCTATTCTCAAAAAAGGTTTCAAGGTCGCGAGAACGCTTCTCTTCATTGAGAAACTTATCCCAGTTTTCCATGATGACTTTCATATTTTTACTCATCTATATCGACTCCAGAAGGCAGCGTAGGGACTTCACGTCGCAACGCATCTATGTCGACTCCCATTCGTACATCTCGATCTAACAGGTCGCGAATATTTTGAAAATAACTCTCTGTAACCTTGGGGTTGAATCCAAAGCTTTTGTTCATTTTCGCTTGCTGTATCAGTTCATCAATCTGATCGATCACCGAGTGTGGGGAAAGCGGATCCGGAACAGGAAGACGCTCACCAATCTCTTCTTTAATAATTTGTGTTAGTTGTGCTTTTGTAATCTTCATTTTATAATCCTTTAAGCAAACGGATCTTGTTCAAATTTGGCTATCCAACGAAGAGCAAAGTTTAGCTTTTCAGACGGCTTTTCTCCGGGAAGTTCTTGTCCGGGTCCCTTCATAAGATAGTTCCATAAATCATAGTATGCATCTTCGAATACTTCTTGTGCTGCTCCACCAAGTGGCTCAATGTCTTCTAGCTCTTCCTTGATAATTTGTGTTAGCTGTTTTTTTGTGACTTTCATTTATTGCCCCCTTTGTGCCTGCCTTCTATAATTAGTCTCTCAATTCTTAATGCCCACACATCATTTCCAATTGTTCCAAATGCTCTTCGACATAATCAAGGCGCATGTTCTGCTCTGCATCGTCAGGTAGTGCTCCCAGTTCACCTCGTGGCCAACGAACACGAAATTCACTGTTCTGTCGAACGTGAACATCCATTATCTCCATATGGTTTTCAAGGAGCATTATTCTTTCTGTCGTGGCAAAGTATCCTGTAACCATCGCAGCGACAAACACAATAATCGCAATGAGGTTCCTCAATGGTATGGTAATTTGTGAACCGTCGTTTACTTCGAGTGATTTTGGCATCAGTCTAGACCTCTTCAATAATTACTTTTTAACTGTTGTACCAGAAAACTTGCTAGCCAACCAATCTCGCAAATGGTCTTCAGCATTAGGAATTGGAGCATTGTCGGGCAGATCAGAAAGCGAATCCATAAAATAATTTATGAACTCATCTTCAAGCTTGTCATCAATAATCATTGATGCATCATCCGGGATATTCATTTTATCCAATGCTGAATTTGTTTTTACTTTATCAGTAGACCCCATAAATTTTCTAATCATTGCCCCGAAATCCTTTGTGGCAAAAAGAACACCTACTAATGGACCTGCTAACATCCCACCAATAACCATCGCCGCCCTTTTTGCGCCGATTTTCCCAGCATCTTTTGCTCTTTTTATTTTGACCAGCTTTCTTAAATCGCCAACTGTTTGAATTGGATCAGGCTTTTCTTCTGTTTCGGCAGGCACAGCAGGCACAGCAGGTACATCCCCCTCCTGTTCCTCGATATATTGCCGCCAGTTCTCCAATAAGCGCTTCATCAGTCTCTGGTCTCCAAGCACAATTCAAGTGCTGCGTTCGTTTGAACGTGCAAATCTTTAACATCGCGCAATTGCGACATGATCGTATCAATCCGCTCATCGCGATCATCAAGGCGTTGTTCGCAGACTTGCTGCATTTGCCGCGCTGCTTCTTCGCAGTCGTCGTCGACGCGATCAAGTTGCGATTCAAGGCGTGCGAGGTCTGATGCGTTATCCGCCCTAATATCGCGTATCTGGTTTCCATACAGCATCATAAGGCAACCCGCAACCGCGCCTGCAACGGTTGTGATCAAGCCAAGAATGACCGTGATCTGTTTTGTCGTTATTGGGCTGTTCTCTTCAGCCATAAACTATTCTCCAAATGGATTTACGGGGCGGGGGCTTGATTTCCAGTATTCCACTTCATTTTGATGAAGGTCGACAGTTATCTCTGGGCTGCGTGCTGTATCTGGAAAGTGAACCGTCAGCACAGTATACAGGTCCTCCACTCTATTCTTGATAACCCCAACTCTTCCATGGAGGGGATTCATTTTTCGTTTGTAATTCAACACACGATCTTTTCGTTCTTGGTCAAGCTTTTTCTGCAGTTCCGGATCACCAGCCAATACCCGATTTCCCTTTGCGATCTCCTTCACCCACTCCGGAGTATACACTCTATCTCGGATTTTTACCCTGTCGCCTTTCGAAAGCAGGCTGATCTCCGGTGTGGGTCCACCCCGCTGTGGAGAGATAAGTCGCGCTTTCTCTCGATCCGTTAGACCAGCAGTTGTCCCTGCAAGCTTGACTTCATCTGAATATGCTTCAATATACTCAGCCTGTCGCATTTGCCCACCTTCAATCGGAACTCTCGGCATAAGAATCTGAACGATATCGCCTGTTCTATAGCTGGTGCGTTCCACTGGAACAACTTTCGTAACTTCCCCAACCGTGCCGGCACCCTTATAAAACATTATTGAGTACATCTCTTCTCGGCGCTCATCTCTCCCGGAGGTGACGAGAGTATCATATATGTATTGCTTGTCTGAATCAGCCACACGGCGTGCTTTAGCGCCAATCTGGACTTTATCACCAATCTTAAGGCGGTCGGGGTAGAGGGACATTTGTTTGCCCTGCTCTTTAATAAATTTCCGCCAGTTTTCAAATAGAGGTTTCATGATTGTTGTCCTATAAAAGCCGGAACTTCTTTTACGCCCAATAGTTTAGCCGCTTCGACTCTATGGTGCCCATTTAGTACATAGTAAAAAGGTTCATCAATTCCACTTTTTTCAGCCGGTACAAAGTCTTCTTGTCCTTGAAGCCTGTAAGTAGAAACCGGTTTTTGTCTGCAAACTTCAATTGGCGAAAATTCTCCAGATTCTATCTGCTTCATCTTTTCTTTAATTCTCCCCTCGCACTCTCTAGAGGGACAATCGTGATCTTTGCCGTGTCCCAATTCCTCAGTCGGAATTAATTTTTCTATTGCAACATAAAAAGTATTCTCATTCAGATACTTTCGCCAGTTTTCAAGTAGGAGTTTCATGTGTTACCCCTTGCCGGTTAAGAAATGATAACCCAACTCGGCATAATCTTTTTTATTCATCGCTTTTGGTTCCGAAACACCGGGAAATACAGTAATGAGATTAATCAGGCTTTTTGAACCGATCTTGCCGATATCTCCAACGATAAGATTTAACCGCTCAGTTGGTTGAAGGGGTGCATCGATTACTGAAATATCTTGTTGAGCATAATATGTTCCTTCGGGGTCAGCTTCCTCTGGGTTTGATAATATATTACCTTCGGCATCCATTACCTTTAAACCCTGTGACATGATAGAAGGAATGCCCCTATTGTTTCCAATCTTTTCTTTGTAATCAAAAGATCTCGGTGTGGCTCCCCTAGCAACTTCATCGTCTTTATGAATAATGGAATCTAAACCAACGTTTTCACCCATCTCAACGTTAAACCATTTAAACTTTGTACCATAAGGGCTTGAGTCGACTTCTTGTGGTTTTGGCTGTTTCTTCAAGAGGTCAACAATTAATCCCGTTAGCTGTTCATCTGTCATCAAACTATCATTAAACTTTGAACCCGGGAGATCTGATTCTCTGGTGTGTGATGCTTTGACATGCTGAAATGTTCCTTCACCAAGATAAAGAAAGATATAGTTGCCGGCGTCGATTAAGTTTTGTTCTGTCAACCCTTCAGCATACTTTGACAAATAGTCATTGTTTTTTAATAACTCTCTTGCAGCTTCTAGAATTCCCTCTTCCTGCTCCGTCAAATACTTTCGCCAATTTTCAAGCAATATTTTCATTTATTAATCCTTTTACAGTTCGCTTTCTAACACAGCGTGGAGTGCTTGACGAGCCATTTCCTTTAGCTGTACGGCTCCGTCTTCTCCAAGGTGGCTGTATATGTCTTCTGGCAATCTGTCGACAAACAGGTCCACAGCTTGATTCGCTGCAAAAGACACCTTCTCATCTCTAGACGCATGAATATCGTCTATCTCTTGTGGGGTGTAGGCGAGTGTGGACTTATAATCGTCCAGTTCCTCTTGGATGGCTTGTATGAGTTGTTCTTTTGTTACTTTCATTCATCACCCTTTTTCTTCTTTTTGTCATCGCGTTTGGCACTGGCAGGATTCCCAGCCATTTTTGCTTGGGCTCCTGATCCTCCGGTACCACCGGATCCGTATGTTCCGGGTCGACCTGTATAGCTAGCTTTTTTTGCTGCAGCCTGACCGGGCTTAGCGTAAGGGGGTGTTGGAGCACCTTCCTCTATCTCTTCTTCGTCACCTTCTTCATCACCATCATCATCATCGCGCTTGTAGCCCGGACCTTTCTTGAAGCGTGCTGGAGGACCGGGATTGCCGGGACGTTGCACTCGTGTGGATGTACCTGCTGATGCACCCAGACCTTCTCCCAACTCTTCATCGTCTGTACCTTGTGATCCTTGTTCCCTCTCACTAAGCACTGCTTCCAATTCTTCTTGAATAATCTCTTTTAACCTTGCTTTTGTTATTTTCATTTCAAACTCCTTTTTTGGTCATAAGGCTTGTGCCTGCTTCGACCTAATAAATAGTTTGCTGCGGAGTTAAAATCTATGAAATTTTTGGGGGTGGGGCTTTAAGGAGCAACCGGTTGAGAATCGTTGTATAACCAAGTTGTGTTTTCATGTTTTGAGCCTTTTGTACTGTTCGCGCTCCTAGTCATTGGTCGTAGGTTCTCAATTGCCCAACATTCTTTAAAATTGGGTTCTTGCATTGAATTATAAGGCAGTGCGGCTTGGGGTTTTACATGATCGACATTCCAATATGTGCCATAGTTGTCCCAATTCATTGATTCTGTAAATTGGGATTTAAGGTGTTCTATTACTTCTTTTGGTGAATATGGGAGTTCACTCCATATTCCGGCTTTGGTATCGGGACATCTTAAGCCTCTGCGAAAACTACTCATCATTGACGCAGCCAAATCCCTGTCGCCACGAACGCTGTTCACAATAGCACCCATGGGTCGCAAATTGTCTAATGACCAACATTCTTTGAAATTTTCGTCATCCCAACTTGCGTAGGGAAATGTAGAATGTGGGATTATGTGGTCGATATTCCAACTAAACCCCTCTCTCTTTGCTTTATCCACTCTCCCCCAACTGTCCCAAGTCATTGAATCTGTAAATTTGGATTCGAGGTGTTCCTTGAGATCGTGTTGGTCATAGCCACAATGTTCTTTGAGTTTTTCCCAAATTTGTTTATTCCCTATGTCTTCGGCATATGAATTACGGGTTTCGGATATATGTTGTTTAATAGATACTCCAACGATTCGGCGAAGCTTCGTGGTTAGTTTCTCTGGAGCTGCTGGTCGCGATTGCTGTCTTATTTGCTTGCATGCCTTGCAATGAACGTCTCTTCCTCTAAGCATGTCCCATCGAACGTGATAATCATAAAACGGCTTTTTTTCACTGCAGGTTCTACATTTTAATTTTGTTATAATTCCTTGAGTCCATAATCCGTTGAAGACTATATTGACCCAGACGCTCCCTTTTGATGTTTTTTTGGGTAATCGATTATCTTTTATCTTTTGAAGGACCCTCTTTTCGTGTTCTTTTGGGCTAGTCCAATCTGTTGTGCGATGTATAATTTTCGGTCTTTTATTCCGCGCTCTTTCTTCTTCAAGTTTAAGGCGCTTTGATTTATATGCCTCTATGTCTTCTGGCTTGAAATAGAGCCTTCCTCTGATTCTTTGTGAGGACATGTTCCTTTTGCAATGTCCTGTCAAATATTTCAAGCCTAAAATTTGAGCAGCTTGCTCTGATTTTATAAGCCCCTCGATCTGTTTTTCAAATTCAAGTTGTTTTTCAAGTTGTTTTTGTAGTTTTTCTTGTTTTCTCTGTTTTTGCTTCTCTATGCGTAGTGCATTTTTTTCTTCGCGGATTTGTTTGATGTTACTCATCCAAACATCTAGATCTTTTTTGGTGTATAAGTACCGAGTAGCCTTATGTCCGTGTGTTTGTTTCCAAAGGGTGTATTCGGGGTGTCCATATTCATGTAATAACTGTTCGAAATAGTTAAAATTATATCCCACATATTCAGCAGCTTGTTTTCTTGTTAAGTATTCTTCTGGTATTGGTGTTTCTTTGTATTTTAGTTTTTCTACTGACTCAGGGGACCAGAATATGATTTTTCCTTTATAGAAGACACCTTTTCCCGGCACATTTAAAGCTTTGGCTCTTTGATGGACTGCATTTGCAGTCATCCCCAAAATTTTGCCAATCTGTGTGGCAGTTAGCCAGTTTTCTTTATACCAATCGAGTTCTTTCTTGCGCTTTCTTTTTGCTTCTAATCTGATTTTTGTTTTTTCGCCATAACCCGGTTTTGCAGTTGATGGTTGGCGGCTATGCCAATATCGATTAGCACACCTGTTGGAACAGTATTTCTTTGGTTTTAGAGAGCGTTTAAACAAGCCAGTTGGTATTCCGCAATTTAGACAGCCTTCAGTATTCATATATACACTATATCACACATTCAATAATCTGTAAATTTTTTGGGGCATTATTTTAGGATTTTTTTTAGCGATACCACGCATGCACTTAGCTGGGATCTGGGGGGCAGGCACTATAGGGACACGATAGGCGGGGCCCACCGGGGGCCCCCCTACCATGGCTGTGACATGTTATCACCACCATTTCTTTCCGCGTCGGTTGCGCTTGGCTCTGATTCGCAGTGTGTCACGGTGAATCCAGTAACATATAGCGATTGCTGCTGCTAATAGCAGGTAAGTTATATCTAAAGTTATATCCATTATACTATCCTCCTATAACTGATATCGCAATCACTGGTGATTGCAGACACTCCTGATGTCATAACAGGTACATAGGGTTTATACTCTTTTAAAGTATTATTTTTCTTATCCTCGGCATCTATTCTCATAGGGGCAGAGTTAAACTAAGTAGTTGATATTGTTAGGGTTTCTAAAACGGATAAAAATAGGGCGTGAAGGATTCGAACCTTCGACCAGCGGGTTAAAAGCCCGATGCTCTACCAACTGAGCTAACGCCCCGTAAATGCTAGGCTGCTCTAACATCTGCATCAGGTATCACTAGTGTTCTCTCGTTGGTCTTGAAGTAGGGACGCTTAGCGTAGTATTCGGTTGTGATCCACATTCGATTGCAGCGACTTGGTATGGGCTTTGGCGCACACAGGTCAGTGAGAATGATGTGAGCATCGAACTTGGGGTTCTCGTTAACGTACTTGGTGGGTGCATTGAAGCAGGTTCCACCATAACAGTATCGCCCCCATTTGTGACGTGCTCCCTTTGCCCATTCGTGAATGCCATCCTCGAAGACTTCACTGTCAAAAGGAATGACTGTGAATGATACGTTGTCGGCTAGCTTCTCAAGCTCTGAGTAGAATGCTTTGAGCATGTCACTGCTGACACTACCGGATTGATCGATGCTTATAGCGATGTTCGCTGTGCGACTGCTGCGACGACCGGGATGTAGATAAGGGTATCGCTTGTTAATGCGCTTAATGCTACTGCGCTTGTTGTTAGGGCGAGAACCATTGACGAAAGCTCTGAGGACTGCTTTCCAGTTTATACTGGTTTTCATATATTCTTTTTCTATCTTTTCTCTTACTTCTCTCGGAACATCTCCCCAGTTACGTTCTTGGTTCGCTGCTTCGCCTGCTTTCTTTACTGCATCTCTCAGGCGTTGCTCGGCAATCTCTTGCCCTGCTTGGTCGTCTGCATCGGACCAGCCGCTGTGGTCATCGAACTGTGGCGGGCACATTGGCTGTGACGAGCCGTCACCTTCACCTTCGGTACCTTCGCCATCACCGCCGTTACTGTCGCCTTTACCCTCGTTGTTCTCTGGTGGGTTGTTGCGTAGCTCGTTGAAGTACCATTCAGATACTCGACCTTCAGGCATATCTTCGAAGTAACCAACACCGGGCTTTAGGCAGCCTTCAGGTAAGTTGTCAAGGTGTGAGTTGATTGCGAGGTCTGCTGCTTGGTTCCAGAGCATTGCGAACTGCTCTGCTGGCTTTCGTGACGTGCAGTGACCCCAGACAATGTGATACCCTTCATGCTTCAGCACGTCAATGCGCTGCTCGGTTGTGAGCTTCTCGAAGAAGTTGGGATTGTAAACCAGTTCAAAGCGTAGCCGTTCCGGATTGTAACGAACACCAGCCGTTGGGATGCTGGTTGTGCTCACTCTGTCAAGCTCTCTGAACAGTGCTCCCCAGAATGGCTCTTGCTGAAACAATCGGAACGAATCTCGGTTAAGGTCATATGTCTTGGTCATGTGCTTCTCGCAGAGATTGACTTTATGCTATTATTATACACGGTTTGTGCCTGCCTGTCAAGTAATTATTGCAATAA
>Ga0080013_1005974_pt1 | contig 11051 bp, 1 predicted proteins | sample ETNvirenome_6_85_FD_69236 | JGI IMG/M metagenome (GOLD analysis project Ga0080013, IMG submission 69236) | Marine viral communities from the Pacific Ocean - ETNP_6_85 (SPADES assembly) (version 2) | ecosystem: Environmental > Aquatic > Marine > Oceanic | place: Pacific Ocean | collected 2013-06-19
GAACTCACCAGTGCTAGCGTCCTTGTACTGCAGGTACACCTCTTGGATATCACTAGCATAGATATGGCTGGAATCGAACGTCCCCTCTATCAATAGGCTGGTATCATCCAGTATGCTCACATCAGGCACTACCGTACCCAAGGTTCTGGAACCCCCGTCATCTGAACTAGCCACAGTACCATCACTCCCGATATGTAATTCATTGATTAACTCGGATAGATGTTCTACTAATCTTCTCTTGATGGAATTCAGCATTGGCATTATATCACCCTCGTCTGTCTTATACCCTTCATAGTTTTCATTTCATGACCTCTAGTTCTGAGCAATCTTATGGATAGACCGTCTGAGGAGATAGTCGTCCCCGAAGGGGCCTGTACTGTCACGCCTGTGAATGTTGTGCTGGTTTTGCCTGTATATCGAACATGTTTATCACCATCGACTCTTTCAACCACAAGATATCCTGCATTTGGAAAACCTGCTGTGGAAGACACTGTTATGGTACCATTATTGTAAGTACCACCTGTCAACCTAGGAGTCAGGCCAGTCCCTATAGCAGCACGACCGGCACCATTGCCTGTGTCATAGTTCCTATGCCCAATGAGGAACCCACTATGGATATCATTATCGGCACTAGTGAGAGTGTAAGGCTCGCTTCTAACTCTACTAGTGATACTAGATACGTTTCTGATAGCCATAGTCATTCTGATATTGAATAAGACTCTATCTCCACTACCCATATTGAGTTCCTTGATTTTATCATTAGGCACTGACGGTTCTTCATCAGCATCCTGAGCAATTTGGTCAACCAGAATTCTCTCGATACCGTTCTCGTATGACACTAACTGAAAATTACTGGTCATCATAGATAAGTCATGCTCGACTTCCAAGACCGCTTTTTTGCTAATACCTCCATCCATGGGGCTCTTGTATCTGATGATATCGCTTGGGTACAACTCCCAAGCCATCATATGCCCTTTGCTCCTAACCACACCTTGAGCCTTCCTGTTAAGGCGGAGGAATTGATTAGCAGAGCGTCTAGCAGCAGTAGTAGTAGTGGCAGCAGGGTCAAAAATGCGTGTGTTTTTCACCACCCCGTCTCTCTTCTGCATCTCTACATCATCGACTGTCATTTTGTTATTCGCATTAACTGCCACTGTCTTACCTTTGACTGTTATGCTGTTAGCCGCATCTACCACTGAGTCCTGCTTTACATTGGCAGCGATAATTGGGTCTATCTGCTTATCCACATTCGAGAACCCATCGGGGGCATAGATGAAATTACCAAACCTGTCTAGATAGATGTAGTAATTGTCATGTCTACCAATATACCTGATGGCGTTCGGTATTGTAGTGGAAATAAAGTTCCTTGACAAAAATCTATGGGAGTGTTTGGCAAGACTACCTCCTTTGTAAGTGGTGATTTCCTCAGTCCTAGGACCAGCGAACGGCCTACCTACTGCTACTGAGTTGAGTGAATGCTGTTTATCATCGAACAACCTCATGACTAAATCACTGGTTCTCATCCCCACATTCACTATATGACCAGCATGGATATTAGCACCTGTGCCGAACTCACTATGTAACTCAGAGGGAGTGCGCCCTTCCAGATTTCGGAAGTCCAGTCTACTACCCTTATTCACAGTGGTAACTGTGTCAGGTATCATCTTACCAGAATCAGATAACAAAAACAAGGGAGCGGTTGAATCTGTGACTAATCTGTTATATCCGAAGAATGGTGTTATATCATCTTTGACGCCATCAGCCGATGTGTGGTTGAGTATGACTGAGTCTTCCTCCTCTGTGATATCATAGGTCCTCTCCCCTGTGATTTGAAAGTCAGTGCTAGTGGGCCTGCTGACAGTCATATACTGCCCTGTGATATTGCTATCTCTCTTGTATATGGCATGATGCACGGTGTTATCCACGAACTTCGCAGCAGATACCTTGGAACCCACAGTGCTCCTGACGTCGTCATCACGTCCGCCCGGTACAGTGTTTTGGCTGCCCGGCACAGGGAAAGTAGCATCACCGGCCATCAGCCATCCACCTCGTTGTCTGCATGGGAACTCTCCCCGCTGTGAGTGCTCTTGTTCAGATTGGTGCCGGGGTAGAGTGATTGTGTGTAGCGCGGCTGGACAGTGAAGTCGCCTCTCCTGCTTGCATCAGCCCTCAGATGCTGGAGCGTGTTGTCACTGATACTAATTCTAGCAACCGTCTGCTTCAAACTATTGCTGAAACCACTGGCCTCTGTACCGGGGATGTTGGGTCCTGTGCTGGAAGGCGCTGTGTAAGCACCCCCTGAGGCGAAGAAGTAAGCAGGGGCATAGGGTGGGTTACCCTCTGCTGGATTGCTACTCCTTAGGAATCTACTACTGGTAGTAGCCCTAGCACTAGGCGTACTGTAAGTGAAGAGCCCGTACTTGCCACCAGCAGTGCCAGATAGGGCATTGGTCTTATCTCTGAAGACCTCTACGTGCCTGTGGTCCAAGATTCTCACAGGCCTTAGCAGGAATCGAATGCGCGAATCACTGTCATTGGTACGATAGGACAGTGAGTTGTGGCTACTAGACTGATACGGGTTGCTCCCTCTCCCCGAGGATGCCCCCCACCCTTGGTCACTGACAGGCTCCATGTAGTTCTCGAGGTCGAGAACCAACGTGCCACCAAGAGGCCATATCCCATGGGTGTAGTTGAGCCTCATGACAGGCTTGTAGGATGAGAAGTTGATATTGTTCAGATTGAAGTCAGCCACTACCTTGTTGCTGTCATCGGTGTCTATGCCACCCGCAACTATGTATCTACGACCAGCCACCCTGTCGGTATGCAGGCTATGAGCCTCTGTGCCTAGGGCGATATGGGTGTCCTTGCCTCCGACTGTCATTGAATCGAGGCCAATCCTAGGGGCTATGCGGGATATGGGCTCCTGCAAGACCTCGCTCGCTGGTAGCAAGTCGTTGGCAGCCTTCTCTACGTTAGCGCCTGCCATTGCCTCTGGCTTCAGCAGACCATCATCGGCATTGACCCCTAGCCTACGACTGATGCCTCTCGGTACCTCGTTCAATTGCAGGTCATCATTGCGTGCTCGGACATAGCCCTTGCCGAAAGACGGCTCTGCTGTGTTGGAAGACAGAACCAGACCTGTAGCATCCATTATCGTGTCAACGGATTGCAGCACATCCTCGTTGAAGACAGTAGGCCACCTGACTCCCCTGCCATCCCCCCTGTCCCCTGTCCTCTTCGCAGTTGCTGGGTCGAAACTATCCAGTGTGGCTCTGGCCTTGCCATGACCAGACGGGGCAGCGAAGGTCTGAGCCACTCTGGTTCTGTCAACAGATGAGTAGGCGTCAGCCGGGTCCCATGCCGGTCTGATACCAAACCCTCTCACTGGAAGCCTGCGGACATCCTCCCCAGTAGTGTTCCCCCACCAGTCAATCATGTAATGCGCGAGGGCTGTGGCTAGGTCTCTCCTCCTGTTGGTTATGTCAGTGTCACCAGAGGCTGCTCCTGCCACATAGTCACCTTGGTGGGCACGGACTACCATTGGGTCATTGACGATGTTCCTGACAGCGCAGCCGAATGGCCTGCACATTCTCCTGCCGTGACTGTACCTGACTTGCTGCCCCTTCAAGTCAGAGCCTACCATTGCCGAGGCATTGGTCAGTCTCTCGATTATGCCAGAGTAACCTGCTGAAGTGGATAAGTCAGTCTCAGTAGAGGTATTAGCACTAGTAGATGGGGTGAAGATATCAGCAGTAATTGCATCGTTCTGGACATACGACCCGAATCTGTAACCAGCATGCTCATTGTCATAGGTGTCATCAAAGCCCTGAGCAGACCAAAGCGCAGCCCTAGGTCTGTTGAAGGGACCCCTGATGCAGAAGCGAGAGCCGAACGCAGCGTTCCTCTTGTGGTTCACGCTACTGATGCTATCAGTTATACCAGAAGCAGTAGCATATCTGAACTGTGCAGTCCCTGTCTCCTGTATGATGTGGTCTGAGTCCCAGAACCTACCCCACCCGGGCCCAGCAGTGCCCCAGAGGTCCATTCTGCTAGCCTGAGCGCCAAAGCGAGAGCCACCCGGCCAGAATGCACCGTAGTGATAGTCAAGCGAATTAGCAGTACGGGCCTGAGGTTCGTAGTCAGCAGTAGTCATAGAGTTAGGTGTTACGATATCACCAGCAGGCGCACTCCAACCATAACCCCTGAAATCAAAGGGTCCATCACTTATCACATAGCCGAAGTCATGGTAGTGGACAGTCTCGAAGTGCTCTGGCAAGTGGTTGTATGGCTTCTTGTCAATGGCAGGGGCATTCGCAGTGCCCCTAGTACCCTCTGTGCCATCGGAGTAGTATGTCATGGGCCTGCCGAGGTTGTAGTGCCACATCGACAAGTATGCATCAGGGAGGTGACCAGTCCCAGTGTCACCAGTGCCTGTCCTCAAGTCCTGTATGTGATGGGCTGCGACACTGGATAGTTTGTCAGTGTAGACCTCGCCCGGCTTCCCACTGGTACCAGTGAGGCGTAACATCCTACCTGAGACACAAGCCGCCCAGAACTCCGCAGAGCCATTCACACCATAGAATCTATTCGTAGTCGCATCCTCTTCACCACTGGCCTGACCACGGTACTCGTAACTGGCTTCGTATGTGCTGCCATCAGTGGCAGTGACGCTCAACTTACGATTGTCATAGTCCTTACCTACCTCTGGGAATAGGCTGTTGTTGTCTACTAGTATCTGGTTGTTAGTGGTATTGGCATTGTTACTGCCTTGCCTATCAGCGAACTTCACCTTGCAAGTGGGGTTGAGCGACTCATAGGCATGTAGGTACGGGTTCAGATAGTGAGTGGGATATCCAGTCATGACCGACTGCGCTCCTATCGAGCCATACCCAGTACGTGAGAAGTGGTAGTAGTGGTTGGGGTGATAGTGCTCAGTATTCCTCCATGAGTATGAGTTCCCTGCCACATTATTGTTATCGTCAGCGAAGACCCCTTCATCGAATGTCCCTGCATTGCTAGTATATGCTGATGACCACCAAGGGACAGTGAGAGTGTAGCCCGGGCTAGCGAGTTGGAACATGCCGGGATGATAAGGAAGGCTCTTGCGACTCCATGCAGGTGAGGTTGACTCATTGACCCCCAAAGGGTTGTACAGTGCCAGTGGTGGCAGGTTGGTGAATTGCTGGTTGGGTGAGGGGTCTATGTCAAGCATCACCTCGTTCATGTAGACCTCACAACCCCTGACGTCGGCCTTCAGAGCCTCAGCCAATATGAAATCATAAGTAGAACCGTTCCACTGCAAGCCTATTACAGTGGCAACTTGCTGGTCAGTCAACAATGGGTACTGCGTACTGGCATCTGCTCCGAAGTCATAGTTGGTGCTGAATCCCATGACTTGCTGGGCGAACAGGTTGGGCTGAATGATAATCTGGTATGCTCCAGTCTCTAGCGGGTCTGGGAAGTTCCAATGAGTGCTGTAGTTAGTACCAGCCTCTAGTTTGAGCCTATGGTCACCACTATTATTCTCAGCATCGAAAGCCAGTATGCCATAGCCGTCGTACCTCACCTTGGTCTCGACCATTAGCGTGAATGCTCCCCCATGGATGTCGGATGGTGGATGTGGGCTTGAGGGGGATGAGAACCACATCAGGGGATTGACTCCCACACCCTCTTTCTCCAGAAGGTCACCATCGTCATTGTCCGTCAGACTCTCAACCACTGAGGCATATCCTTGCTTCTGCTCTATGCTAGTCGTGGCATTCTGATAGGCCCTACTGAGACTGTGGACTCTCTGATAGAGGGGGTGAGACAGATGTCCCGGCATCACAGCCATGGTAGGTGTTATGAAGTGATGTCCCATTCGAGGTACGGGCATTGGTGTCAACCTGTCACTTCGTATGGCAGATGCTGGGCTAGCGGTTGTGCCAACGCTCACCCAATCAATGGGCTTCTTGTCTGGACTCTCCCCACTGACCTCGGCGTGGTCCCTGAGTCTTCTGGAAGCGAAGTGTCGAGTGCTCCCAGCAGGGACATAGAACGAGGGCTTCATCGTGTCTCCATTAGTGGCTGAGAAGCCGGGCGAGAAGACACAGCCAGTGAAGGTAGAGCCACTCACCCCAGTGAATGAGACGATGTGGCCATTGACAGTGAGGAATGACCTATCCGAACCAGTCTCCACCAATTTATCAGCAGTCCATATTGACTCTGTGACAGCCCCGCTAGCAGTAATGGTAGTACCACTGACGCTGACGAATGTAAGGGGGTTGTGAGTCATGGTGTTGGTAGTGACCCCATTGGTAGTGCTACTGACGATTCCCAGAGGCTCCCTCTCGGTGTACCCCCATCCCATCTTGGTCAGGTGGAAGTAGAGTGCCCTGTCGTGTGGCTCGTACGAGGTCTGTAGAGGAGCCTCGTTGTCCATGCCACCACTCTTGCTGTAGGGGAACCCTGTCCCTACTTCGCTAGTCTCGGCATTGTCCACTCTCTCCCACCCCTCGTTCTCCCAGAAGGGGTTGGTCGATGGGTTCTCATTAGTCGAGTCGAAGTTGGTGCTTACTATCGCGTCAGGCAGGTCAGGGCGTTGCATACCACCAGTGCCCATGGTCTCATGCTGGTAAGCCTGTATCTTGTCGAAGCCACTCCTCACTAGGATGTTACCGGGAATGGTATTGGGGTCTGGGAGGTTGATTGCTAGGTTAGGCTCGTTGCCAGAGCCAGCCAGAGCAGGCCCCTTCACACCTCTGTCTGTCACTCTCGAGAAGTCTCTAATCACTGTACCGAGAGGCGAACCACCCTCTATCTTGTGCTCCTGACCAGAGTCATCTACCACCATGATGGCCTCGAACTGTATCTCTTCGTTGGGTATGGACAGCGCGGCCCCTATTTCCACTGGGTACTTCTCTGCTAGTTGGGGGTGTGCCAACTCTTGGGCTTGCACTGTGGGGAACACAGCGGCATTGGTAGTCTCGAACGAGAAGCGGGTATTGCCATAGATGGTCTCACCGAACTTCACATAGGAACTCCCCACCTTGCGCCACACCCAAGGGACTGCCCCTAGCCCTCTGGCATTGGGGGCTGGGAGGCATAGGTTCCCCCCATCCATTCTCTTCCAGACGATGTGGTTCGTGAAGAAGTTACGAGCAGCGCTCTTGCCTTTCCAGAAGGAGTAGGGTGATGATAGCACAGAAGACTGTGTGGTAAATGTGCTAGAACTAATGTCATTGTGGTTGAGTGGGTCCTCTTGTGGGTAGTGAGCCACTCCCGGGTTCTCTATCCTATCGAAGAATAGGTCTCCGGTGGGGAAGAGGCAGGATTCCATGGGGTGTAACTCGCCAGCGGTCGGGATATTGTCTGCCCACTCACCAGTACCGCTGGACGGAGGAGCGAAGTCCTCTGCGTACTGAGCATCCACATGAGGGCCACCATGGGCATATGCAGCGAACCTGTCGTTGTTGTGCCTAGCACTGTGAGAGGCTATCACTGTACCTCCTGTCTTATTGCTAGTGAAAGTGAGAGTACCATTTGTAACTGCACCGCCAGTGGTAGATGCACTCAACTCGAAGACAGTGCCACTGGTTATACTAGAGACTGTTGCTCCAGCAGGTATGCCCGTACCACTAACTGACATACCAGCAACCAGTAATGCAGTACTATCCATTGTTATCGTAGGGTCGTTGTTGTAATCACAGGTAGCATCAGTGAAACTGTTAGCAGCCCATCTCTTGTCTAGCATGTCCCCACAGAGCAGTAGGCCATCCCTGTCTGCCTTTGCTATGATAGGCAACTCCGCCTCATTGGACACAACGACATAGTGTCTGGGATGCAGTCCACTGTTCAAGCCATCAGTACCTTCTGAGAAAGTTGCAGTGGTACTATTCTGCTGGTAAGTATCAAAACGACCATTCAGTGCATGGACCCCCATAGCACTCCCATATGGGTTGAAGCCTAGCATGGGATGCCATGCTCCCAGCCCGGCACTGATACCATACCCACTGCTGGTCTTAGCCACCTTGAGACTGTTGAGATAGGAGTACCTCTCACCATGCCATCCCACTGCGCCCACCGGCCTCGTTCTGTCTATGGCATCCACAAATCCACTGAAATGGACTTGGGTGGCAGCGAGATGATGGTACACATTGGTGTCCCAATTACTTGTGGTGGCTGCAGAGTGCAACGCTTCAGGGGCCCCGTTGCTCCATCTCAGATTACCAGCCTTGGACCATACATAGACTATGTAGTTGGCATCAATGGCAGACGTGTCATGGCTACTACCAGTCGTCCCACTGCCTACTGTTGGGCTCTCTAGCCTAATAGACCCACTACGATAATTACTATCCAGAGTGAAACGACCTTGGCCAGAAGAAGAGTGGTCCTCTGTGTAACTCTGGTATTTCCCATAGAACACTGCATTGTCAGTAGTGATATCAACCACTCTTATCCAACCCTTCTCTGGTATGTACTTAGGTAGTCTTGTATTCATATCTAGAGTACTGCCATTAGAGTAAGCACTACTGGACTTAGCAGCGCCGACATTGCTCCAAGAATACCTGTCCTGCCTGACAGCCTCTTGGAAGGAAGGCAGGAATGTACCACCCATGGCCTTGAGATTACCCTCACCGGGATAGGAGTTGATGGCTGCCGAGATGATTGTGGCTAGTTCCTCTGAGTTCTGCACCCTAGTGGCATCCACCACGAAGACGTCCCTAGTAGTGCCGTCTCCCGTTGTGTTCTCTGTGAGATTGAGGTCATAGCCCTCAAGGGCCAAGGAGCCGACCCTGAACATACTAGCATTGAGACCTAGGGTGACCGTTTGTGAATTGAGAGTAGCAGTCTGAGAATCAGGCAATCTGTTCCCAGTGGTGGGGTGAGTGGGATTCTTAGCAACAGCGTTGTCCATCCAGTTACCACCAGCAGGGTAGCCACCATCCATGTGCCAGTTGTATTGGAAATTATCAACCCCTGCACTACCAGCACCGAACATCGGATGGGCTATCTTCAATGAGGCTGTGGCCTTGCTACTAGCCCAGTGATTGGTTATGAGTGACGCACTACTGGAATTGAACTCTGTGTTCAACCACTCGCTCGGGGTACCATAGGCAGGCTCCCAGTTCCTCAGAACTCCATAGGGGTACTCAGCACTCCTCTGCCAAGACATCGTAGGAGGTAGGTATGGCTTGTAGTTGCCAGCCCTATCAGTGTAAGTACCACTGTTCTTCCACCCCTTGCTCATCTCATTGGGATGGTACTTCCCATTCTCAGTGGCAGATTGAAGTAAAGTAGTGCCATTACCAGCATCGTGATAGACATGAGTGTACTTCGCAGACACTACCTTGCTAGCAGTAGGCTCCTTCTGCCCGCTGTTGGTATATCCGTAGAAGTGCTTGGGGACTGACTGGCCGGGCCCGAACACCACATAGGCCACCTCATCAGCACAGCCAGAGTCGTCTTGGGTGTACCTAGCATAGGGGTGAGCGAATCTGAGAACCACAGGGGTGGGGTGAGTCACAGTGGTCTGGTTGTCGACATCACCATTGTTATCCTGATACACCGTGGCCTTCGCAGCCTCATCAGCGAATCCCATCATCTGGGTGGTGTTCCCTATCTTGTTATCACCACTACCACTCTTGACGTTCATATCAGGGGCTAGCAGTGCATCGGCATTGGTGAACGGAGGCTGGGTCTCACCTCTGTGTTGGTTGAGGAAAGGGGTGCCGGGGAACATGGCTAGCATGGCGGTGGTGTCTAGTATGGCATGGGCTCCCATGCTCTCCCCCACGTTCTGCAGACCAGCACACCCTGTCGGGCCGGAAGAGTAGGGGTGTGAGTAGAACTCAGTGTAGTCATTCTGCGTACCATCGTTGATATCCATGACCACACCACTGAAACCACCTCCGAAGTACAGGGGCACGCTATGGTCAGGGCTGTCATGAGCCCCACGGAAATAGGTGAGTGGCTCCCCGTAGGTATTGCCAGCCACCCTATTACCAGCAAATAACCTACCTCTCTCACCAGCCCACGGTGATAGATAATCATTAGTCGTTGCATAGAAATCATCATGTCTACTCATTTCAACCAATTTACCCCCTAAGGCTTGACTAGGTATTACGAAATACCTAGCCCACTTACCAGTTTTGTCATATAATGTGAATGGTTCATGGAAGAAATTCCCAATAGAAGCAATATTTGGGTCGTATGGGGTAAGTAATTGCCAAGGAGAAACAACAATATATGAAACGGTTAACTGTTCTGTCAATCCACCAATCGCAGTGATTTTCACTACTGGGTTATTCAGACAAGGAGTAATATGGTCACCTGCATAAGCAGTGAACCTCTCGCCTCTCAAATGCTTCTGCCATTCCGATGTCGATGCTGCAGAGCCATCACTCCTGACCAGTAAAGGAGTCGCAGTGTTAGCATTCTCCCCCCGGAAGTTAGCAGTGATATTGAGTATCGTCTTGGGCAGATAACCGACATCAACCACGACTCCGTCATCTATCTGGCTTGAAGATAGATAACTCTCTGCATTCCCGGCGTAAAGTCCCCAATCTGTCTCTCTAGATACCGAGAACAAGTCTCGCATGGAAGTAACCTTGTTCTTGTCATTCAAAGTATGCACAGTGATAGCGTTCTTGGCACCTTCCCCCATCCACTCAGCATATGTACGTCCATCTGGAGCATACATCTCAGAGCAATCAAACTTGTTCGGTTTATTGGGGTCAACGCCCATAGCATGCTCGACAGCAGCGGCAATGAGTTCATCTGTCACTAGACTGGTCCAGTTTAGCATAGGGCTAATTGTGGCAAAACCAGCATCACTATCAGGAGTTCCTCCACTCACCCCGTAGAAGACATGACTAGACGTAGTCCCACTATTATCACTAGCAGCCGATTTATGCGAACGAGAGGTGTAACGGAAGACCTTGGTTGTTTGACTGCTAGAATCATTATCAGTGTAAATAAATAGCCCTTCGTCTGGGAATCCTAGTAAGCCCAAGTAATCTTGAGAAGTAGCATCAGTAGCATCGACATGATTTAACTGATTCAGAGTTATG
>Ga0080013_1005975_pt1 | contig 11051 bp, 4 predicted proteins | sample ETNvirenome_6_85_FD_69236 | JGI IMG/M metagenome (GOLD analysis project Ga0080013, IMG submission 69236) | Marine viral communities from the Pacific Ocean - ETNP_6_85 (SPADES assembly) (version 2) | ecosystem: Environmental > Aquatic > Marine > Oceanic | place: Pacific Ocean | collected 2013-06-19
TGTGCAGGTGCGGAATCCGTTGGTGCCGTCCGACTTTTTCTTTTGGCCCGAGTGGGAGAACGTCAGCAAGTTTCAGCGGGTGAAGTTTTTCGAGCGTCCGAAGTATGACGCGGCAAGTCCGGTCAACCTGTACATCGTTGGTAAGAAGAAGATCCGCCCGATGGTCAGCAATTACGACACGGCGATGATCAGCGGCATCGACAATGTGCTGATACATTTTGCGACTGGCGACATGTTGAAACGGTCGCGTCAATTCGGTAAAGCGCAGCTTGAGATTCAGCAGGCGAACAGTTTGATGCAAGTGGCGCGGGACCAGGAGAACAACCAGAGTGCGAAAGAAGTCAGACTCATCCCCGATGCTTACGGGATGGGCTATACTCGAAATGACTTCGGATTTTAAATCATGCCAGTCTACTACAACGATGGACTCGATGACCCGGTTCAATACGACCGTCAGGCGAGTTTCGTTGGTGGGCAGATAAGCAACTTCCGCGAGAACCTCCTCAACGAGAGTCAGGCCGAGTTTCTCAAAGACCTGGACACTGAAAAGAACGGCATACTGAAATCCCGGCGTGGGTTCCATCGGTTTTCCGATTTAATTGCTACCAATACCGGGGTGGACACCAACACCCAAGGACTCGCCTATTTCGATACGGACGCAAAAGAGTCACTGGTTGCGTTTGTTAACGGCAGTATTTATGTAATCGATTCAAGCGGAACGGCAGCCACGGTTGATTCCGAAAATCAGCAAGCAAACAGCACAACCGCTCAGGTGGACAGTTGCCAGGTGGCGGACAAGTTGTTTTACGCGAGTCATGTCACAAACAACCGAGTCGGTCAGTTAAAGTGGACGGGTGCCGCGTGGGAAGTTATCGAAGTTCACGATGGCCCGACCAATTCCAAGTTTTTGGTTAACAACGGTTTCAGGATTTTCGCAGTTCAACCAAGCGACAACCAGGTTTATGTTTCGGACATTCTTCCGGGCGTTACGGGTGGTGTTGATTCGCTGACCATCACCGTAGGAGGAACCGGCTATTCAGCAGGAACACTCAGTGCGACCGGCGGAGGAGGTTCAAGTTTTGCTGGCACCTATACGGTGGACGCAGGTGTAATCAAAACCGTCACCATCACAAATGCGGGAACCGGTTACACAACTCTCCCAACGATTGTGCCGAGTGATTCGGGTGACGGTAACGCAGACATCACCCCGGCATTCACAACCGTCTTCCCGGCTGCCAACGCATTCAAAGTCGGTCTCGGAGATCCGATCACCGGTTTGGCGAGTTGGGTTGGTTTCAACGTGGTGGTGTTCTGCAAAAACAGTTGTTACGTCATAGACACCAACCCGGTGCCTGCGACTGCAAGCCCGACCGTCCCGGCGGCAAGCACGTTCAAGATCCGCACTATCTCGACATCGAGTGGGTGTTTGAGTCATGGATCGATAGCCCAGGTTGGCGAAGACTTGTTTTATCTATCGCGAACCGGGGTTCGGTCAATTCGCCGCACGATGGAGGAGAACATGGTCGCATCGGATGTGGGTGTGATCTCGTACCCGATCCAGAACGTGATCGACCAGATCAACTGGGCGCAGGCCGAGAAAGCGACAGGAATTTTTTGGCGAGGACGTTACATCCTCAGTGTCCCGACCGGTTCCAGCACAACCAACGATACGACACTCGTCTACAACACCAACACGCAATCGTGGATGGGCGTGTGGCGCGGTGCGGTAACAATTTCATCGGGAGTCGAGTCGAGCTACGTCAATCCGGTCGATTACGCGGTGACTCAGTTCACCGGGGGCAAGCCGTTTTTGGTTAGCTTGGACAAGATAGGCAACCCGCTTCAGTTCCGCGATTTTGTGGAGGACATCAACCTCGTCGATACAGATTTCCAGGACAAGACCACAACGACATTTAAAGACACCGGTTGGGAGGCAATCACCCGCGCATTCACGTTTGGCGAACAGATGACATCGAAGGGCGCGGAGTTCGCTGAGTTCGAGTTCGACCGTAGCGATGCGATGATCGATATCGGGGTATTGCTGGATAACGAGGCCGATAAAAACCTGGCGGATGAACTGGACACCGGATCGGGAGAGTTACGCCTGACGTTCACGCTGCCATCGACGCTTGGCAGTGGTGCGGTGACGCGGTTCCGATATTCGATGACTCAGTACCCGGAGTTCCGCGAGTTACAATTTAATTTCAAGCAATCCGCCCAGGCGGGGAGCGACAGCAAATATCTCGCACTGCGATCCATCCATGCGGGCGGATTTCTCAATAGCGTGGGGGTGGAGTCATGATTACTGACCCGAGAGTTCCCGGCGTAACAGAGTGGCTGAAAAAACTTGAGGAGTGTTTGCGTCTTTGCACAAACGGAAACGGCGCAGCGTATGATTATCTTTCTGTCATAATGAAATCTCATCGACTGGTTGATGATTTGTTCGATGAGATCGAAAGTTGGACGGGAGACAATACATATGCACTGGCGCAGTTGCTTCTTGTTGACCTACCGGCAAATACGTTTTTCCACGCCAATTCGATGGCACTACTGCCGCACCACCTGACGGTCTTGAATGCATGGCGCGACAGTAACGACTGGAAGAAGTCGGGCGACAGACCGAAAGAAGTTCATGCGACTGTCATCAGTCAACAAACAGCAGAAATTTTTATATTAGTAGCCTACTTAACTGGAGGATATGAACACATGAGAAAAGTTAGCTTAAAAGTTCGGGAATTGTTTCTGGAGGAGGACATTTAGTATGGGCATGAATTGGTTTGATTCAGACGAAAAACCCGATCCACCGAATGTAGCGGGAGCGAACGAGGCTGGAGTCTGGGCGGACGCGCAGACGTTGGCGGTGAGAAAACTCATCGTGAACGCGGCGAAGTTCGGCAAGAAGATCGACTTGCAGGTTCCGAAGTTTGATGCGAGCGGCAACAAGATTGGCGTGGAAAGTGTCACCTATGATTTTGGGGGCTATTCGGATGTGGACTCCACGCGGGCCGACCTGGATTTTGCCGCTGAGTCTGCCGATAAAATGGCGAAGACGATGCTCGATGTCCAGGAGAAGTACGGGCCGGGTTTTGTCGCCCAACGAAAGAAAGAACTGGAGTTGAGCGATCCCACGGGTACGGCAGTCCGCGAGGAACTTGGCAAGTCAGCGTTAGCCGATCTTGAGCGGGGTTACGCACTTGCGCCCGGCATGAGGCGAGAGGTGACTGAGGCGGAGCAGGCGGCACAGACTGCCCGGGGGAATGTCCTGGGATCGGGTGCGGCGGCAGCCGAGGCTTTATCGGTGGGAGACGCGGCGTGGCGGATGCGCCAGCAACGCCTGGCAAATGCCGCCAGTTTCTTGTCTGGCGCGACACCGGTCTCCCAGTTCGGCCAGATCAGTGGGGCACAACAAGGCGCGGCAGCGTTCAATCCGATGGGAATCCAATCGGGGTTGTCATTGAATCCAAACGCTGGGGCGCAAGGTCAGCAGTTCGCCATGAACACTTACAACCAGCAGATGAATTACGCCGCTAACCAGCAACCGATTGGGGGGCAATTACTCGGCATGGCGGCGGGTATGGGCGGCCAGGCACTTGGTGGTTGGGCGATGGGTAAAGCAATCGGCGGAGCGGGCGCAGCAGCAGCAGGAGGTGGTTCAGCAATGGCAGCACTTGGTATGCTTTGCCACGTTGCTCGCGAGGTGTTTGGTGAGGACAATCCTGAGTGGTTATTGTTCTACGACTGGAAAGAACTGAAAGCCCCGGCGTGGTTCCGTAAATTGTACAATAAGTTCAGCGTACAAGCGGCCAGGTTCATTAGCGACAAACCTAAATTGAAGAACATCATCCGGAGATGGATGAGGAGTAAGATATGAGCGCAGGATCAGCATTTGCGAGTGGAGTAAGAGCGGGCCAGAACATCTGGAACAGTGCCGTCAATAACGCGATGGCGGGCAAGCGTCTGGACATGTTGCGGACTCAGTTCCAGTTCGAGCAGGCGAAGAGAAAAACCGATGCTTCAAATTTAACGAAAGCGCAGACCGCGCTTAATGGATTCCTCAAAGAGACATCGTCTATCACAAACATGCTGGAACCGGAGCAGTATGAAGCGTTCACCGCTGCCCAGCTAAAAGCGATTCCGATAGTATCGCTCAGTCCAGAAGTTAATAAGACTTTTGCCGACACGGTTAAGGTCATTAACAAGCGAACACTCGGGGAGAGTGGTAATGCGCTTTTGGCGGAGCGCGGATTGTTGGCAACCGAATATAGGTCATACTACAAAGGCCAGGATTTCCCGATGGTGGAGACGGCAGGAAACCAACCGGCAATCGATTGGCCTCAAGTGACCGAGCTAGTGAAGATCAAGAAGGAGGAATACGCGCAGAAAAGCGATCTCCGTAAAATCGATTTTAAGAGTAAACAGAATTGGGCTGAGAACAAACCCAACGAACCGTACCCGGGAGGCGAGGTTGCGAAACAGGTACTGCTGAATCAAGCGCAGACCGCGAAGCGTGATGCGGATTTTTTCGATGCCGACACCAAAGACAAAATCAAGTATCGGGGCGATTTCAATACTTGGAAACGTGATGTCGTCAAAAATGATTCGCTTAACGCTAACGACCCGGAGGCTCAGAAGATGTACCGGACATTCTCGCATGACGAGAAGATCAGCGGGCTAATGGCGGAGGCCGGTCTGGAGGCATTTAAGTTGTCGGATGAGTTGATCCCCGATCCTGTCTCTGGCGGGTACACCAACATGGCGGAGGTCACCGGCATGATCAACGACATGATCCGCAAACAGGAGGAGGACGCTGGGCTTAAAAAAGCGATGGCTCAGAAACCACTTACCGAGTCCCAGGCGAAAGATTACATCTTCTCCGGTCGGCTGAAACTGACCGAGGAAACAATGGCAAAACTAGAGGCGAGAGGATTTAGGCCCGAGTCGATTCCTCAAGCAATTTTCATGACGGGACTGCCCGAGTTAGCGAAGACGAACGATCAGAAACTGTATATCGCGGCCAGAGCAAACTGGATTGGCGCACAGTTAAGAAGATTGTCGGGTGCGGCAATTAAGCCGGAAGAATACGCGCAAGATATACAAGAATACTTCCCGCTTATCAACGACAGTCCCGAGGTTATAGCGTACAAGCGGGATCTGCGGAGACAAGTGGAACGGGACATGCGAGCAATTGCAACGAATCAGCCGGTGGTGTCGGATTACAAGACAACCGGTAAACAAGTGACATACAACAATATTGCGGATGTGGAAGATGCCGTGAGTCGGGGCAGACTAAAAGTCGGGGATACCTATAAGTACAAGACGCAACTCGGAGAGATCCAAAACGGAGTTGTTCAACCACCGGCACCGTAATGCCTCTTACCACAACCAACGCGCCCCCGGTTGATCCGAATCTTCTGAATCGGAACATTGTTCGCGGGCCGCGCCTCGTTGATGTCGGCGCACCGGAACCGGTTCCCGAGCCTAGATTGGTTGACGTTGGCAAACCGGAACCGGTTGTCGTTCCGCGCCTGGTGGATGTCGGTAAACCGAAGGCTCCGACCATCGAGGAATTAGTGCAGCAGATCGATGGTGACACGGGGTTCATTCCAAACGACGAACAACTCAACGAATATTTTGCGTATAACGACAAACAACCGTTTAGCTTTAAGAAGACATGGGACGCGACTGTTAATGCGGTTGGGGCAGCATTGGGCGACATAACGAAAGCGGCGGGTTCTGCTTTAAGCGACCCAAAGTTTTACGGGCCAATCTCTCCCACCCGAGATGCGACAATTGCCGAGGCGTTTGCTAGAGGAACGTGGGACTTGAGTATTCTTGGCAAGACGATTACCGACAAGTTCGAGGAGGTAGTAGCCGAGCCAAGTAAACGCGAGAGAACGAAGTATCTTGTTGACAGACACAACGAGGAATACCCCGACAAAGAAGTTTCTTTTTTGGATGTCTTCTATCACGGGAAACGTGACTTCGCCAACCCGAAGGATTACAAGCGATATGATTCTGACTACAAAGAGAAGTTGCTCGACAATCGCCGGGACAGGTGGCGCACGATGCGTTACATCCTCAACACCCGCAATCTTGCCCGCGAAGGAAAGAAGACGATCCTCGGCGAGTTTCTTGGGGAGGAAGCCGACAAGCTCATCCTCCCATACATCAACCAGAACGTAGCTGAAGGTGGTAGCTATTTCGCTGATCTGACATTACCGGTTGGTTTGGCCTCGGCCCCACTTAAAGCCGGGTCGAAGTCGCTTCTCACCAGAAAGCTGATTGCCCCGACAATCGAGAAGACCGGGAAAGCGACGAAGTGGACGGGGAAACAAGCTGAAGGCTTGGCTCAATACGTTTCTACCAAGATCGAGGACTTGCAGAAACAACTTGCCGGGGATGTCGATATTCCACCCCCCCGCCAGGTCTCTAATTTGCAGATGGCAGCCAAGCCGATCACGATAGCCGGGGAAGGCTTGGAGGCGATTGGACGGGTAATCGGAAAGCCCGAAGGCTTGGAAAGCACGTTGCAGCGGGCTGCCCGGGTTGCGGAAAGCGAACCGGCGCGGAAAGCGTTGAAGTGGGGCACCAACCTCGACCCGGCGATTTCGTTGGTTGACAACCTGGCGGTCGGCGCACTTGAAGGCAGCAAAGCGGGAGGCGTGTTGGCGTTGCCGAGTGGCGAGGAGGAATTTATTGGGGGAGCGATTGGAACCGGCGCAGCGATGGGCGGTGGCGGTGGTGTGGTCGGCGCAAAGTTCGGTGATAAACATCGAACCAGCAAACAGGTCGAGAACACGATCAACGAATGGGTCAACTCAAAGACTGACGCGGAGCGTAAAGCCATCCAAGACCTCAATCTTACCCCGGTTGAGGCGGCGAGTGTTGCCACGGCAGAGATGCTTGGCCGAGGAATCATCGGGGAGGACAAGATCAGTGACATCAATTTCGTTTACCTGTCCCAACCGGAGTTCATAAAGAAGATCCACCCCGAGCTATTGGTGGACGGTGAGTTGCCGAAAGTTCTCCCACCGGGAACCCGGGGGGCGCAGTCATCGGTGGACGGTACCCCGACTGTATACGTTAACACTGGTCACACCGGCCCGAGGAGTGTGTTTCATGAGATGATGCATGCGATGCTGAGGTTCGACGAGTTGGGCGATCAGCGTACCGAGTTACGTTCGCAGTTGTTCGATCAGAAGACTGAGGACGGGACGGTGTTGAAGCGCGGGATGTACAGTGACGAGGACATTGACGTTTTCTTTGAACAATACATCAGTCGGTTACCGGAGGAATCTCGGGGTGCCTGGGAGGAACAGTTCAAAGTTTATAAAGACGAATTTGAGGAGGTCACCGGCCCGGATGGTAAAAAAGAACTCAAGCGAGTAATCGATGAGGAAGCGACCCGGGAAAACGAACGGCAGTCCATCATGGAGGAGGTTGAGGTCGAGTCGTTTGCGAATTTCATCAAAGAATCCGGGCCAACATTTGTGCGGCAGTCGAGATCGATTAGGCAGAAGATCGTTGACCGATTTCTGTTACAAGACCACCTAAAGAAGACGAGAGTTCTTCGTGCGGTGTTGGAGAAGTCCGGGGTTCCGTTTGGCGCGGATGGAAACCCGACTGGGGTGTTCTGGAAAGATGGCAAGCCGATCAGCAACAACCGGGAGATCAACAAAGTCATGCGCGAGTTCGTTCGGGCAAAAGACAGTGTGACCCGCCGCATGATGGAGGACGAAGGTGGCGATAAACCGTCTCTGTCGATTGGCGCAACTCGGGCGGCGGAAGGACGCAAGAAAGTTGAGGCGGCACTGAAGTCTGCCGATGGGAAACTTCTGGTCGAACATTTCAAGACGAACGATATCTTCGACCGCAAGCCGAATGGCGACATCAAGTATGACGCACTGACCGGGATGCCGATATTGCTTACTGAACGGCAGATCAAGAAACTCCAGGCCAAGCGTCTTGAGAAGATTCAAATCGCGCTTGAGGAGGTTGGAATTGATGGGGGCGGCATGATGCCGAAAAAAAATAAAGACGGTTCGATCTCCTGGTCGGGAATACCGACTGACGCTCAGGTAGCGAAGATTTTAGAAATTCCCAACGACACTATCCCGCCGGGGATGAAAGATTCGGTAGTAGACATCGTCGAGAAGATGCGGCTACCGGGTCAGTCGATTATCATGGACTACAACCCGGCAATCGGTAAGAGCGGGCGTTACAGCAGCAACCTGAGTAGCGGGTTGCGGGTTGCGGTGCCACTGGGGTTCCATGTCAGCAAGTCGGGAAACTTTTATGTGACCACACTTGACCTGGGCGCGATGAATTTGAAGCTGAGTGACTGGGGCAACCCGGACAGCAAGACGCACAAGAATCTCGCGATGTGGGATGGTGACGCGAAACGGTTTCAGCAGGACATATTCAAGTATCTGGAGAACCACAAAGCGGATCGCAGCGGGGATACCGGGTTGGACGCTGATGCGGCAGTCGCCATGGCGAAGAAAGACATCATCAATGATTTCTTCAACGTGGCGCAGGAAGAAGTCAACCCGATCACCGATGCTCGCAAAGCGACCAAGCGCACCGGCAAAGCGCGGCAAGTCGAAAATCTAATCCGCGCCAGGCGTTTAGATCGAACAAACCGGATCGAGAAGAATCGGTTAACCAAGTACGGGGCCGGGACACCGCTCCCGATGAAGACCCAGGCAGACGCTTACGAGAAGTGGAAGAAGAACCTCATGCCGGGTGACGAGGTTCGCAAAATCACCGATAAAACCATCGACAGTTTGGATGAGGTGAACACGTTGTTCATGGAAGGCGATGATTACTTTTTTACTTCTGGGAATGCGGTTAATGCGGTGGAAACAATTGCCAGGAAAGACAGCAATCCTGAGTTGTTGCGGATAGTCGGAGAGTACCGGGAAAATATTAGTCGTGGCGTTGAAGACCAAGCGGCATTGGATCAGTTCGGCCAATCTGTCACCGATCTAATAGACAGCACATTGCCCCGCGACCAGCCCAAGTACATGCCGGGAGGAGAGTTGACACCGGCTGAAATGGGTGTACGGTCTCCTGCCGATGGGCAACGAACGTCTCAGACAGATATACGCTCAGGCCGCTTCCGCGTTGACTCTCCAACCGGAGGCGCAGGATTCCGCGCTGCCATCGCAGATGCCGCCAAGCGGCACAAGTTCGGTGCGGCAGTCGAGGTCAAGCAACCCGAGTTCTACCTCGACCCCGAGACCAAACTCTTCCTCGAACCGGACGAGTCCGCAGGATTAGCCATCACGCCTGGCCGGGATCTGGTCAGCGTCTTCAAGAAGCCTGAGTCCCAGGCGAACGTCCGAGAAATTTTAGCTGAGGCGGCACCATACGCATCCACGCTTGATGCGTTTGATGTGGGTGGCTTCCTGCCGAATCTCTACGCAGAGAACGGATTCCGCCCGGCAGCCCGAGTGCCGTGGAACGCTGAGTACGCTCCGCCGAATTGGCCGAAAGAGATGGGCGAACCGGATGTCGTACTGATGGTGCGCGACCCAGAGAACGTCCTCGGGTTATCGGAGACCGACTACAATCAAGCGCGAGACCAGGTGCCGTTGTTCAACGACTACGATGCGGCGATGGCAGTGCAACATGCCGCCCGGGCGAAAGTCGATGAGGTCGGTGTGAGCGATGCGAAGTACATGCCTGCTGGTGAACCGGTCACCCATCGGGGGCGCGAGGTAGCCGACTGGTCGCCCGAAGATTTCGCTGATTTTGGCAAGCAATTCGGGGTTGACAATTTCGGCCCGCAATCCAAGATTCTCCCGGTTGCAGACCAAGATGGTAAATCGGTCAACCTACCGGGAGGTCTAGACGGTGAATTCACGTTCTACGATCTACTTTGGCTAAAAGCCAACCCGATTGATCCATCGACTCTCTCCAAGAGTCTGACGAGTAAACTTCAGCAGAAGTTGGTACGCTCAGTGACTCCGGAACCCGGTGACAGAGTCGAGGTCTTCAACCGTTTTCTTTTTGGGATGTTAAGTCCCAATCAACCACTCACTCCCAACGAATTTGAGTTCGCCGCCATGCGTGTGCGAACACCCGAAGACATCGACAAGTTGGCCTCGTTCATCGACTGGGAACCTGGCGATAAAGTTGACCGGGTTCATCGGAAAGAAACCGAGAAGAAGATGACCGAGTTCTACGAGACTCAGGCATCCGGGGCGGGAGGCATGGGGCTTAAAGGTTCGGCGGACTACACCAACCTGGCGGAGTTCGCGAAGTTGTATAAGAAAGACCCGGACTTCTTTACCAAGCAACCCGAGGAGAGTTGGGATCAGTTCGTCGAGAAAGTGATGACCCAAACGCGGGGATTATCTGCGAAGGTCGCCAGTTTCTCGACGGTCTGGCAAGACCCGGCACATGCGGCGATCAGTGCCATCGACCGGCACATGGCGCGGAACTTTCTACCGAAACTATTTCCGACGAAGAAGTCTCGCCAGCAGTTTGAGCGGAGTGTGGTCAAGCGTTGGAACTCGCTTGTCGATGCGCGGCGGAAGCTGGACAGTAAATTTCAAAAGACCGTCACCAAGTACAATCGTACCAAGAAAGCAAACCGATCCCCGGAACTCAACGCTGAGTACGACAAGTACAAAGCTGAGTTAAAGAAACTACCGAAAGCACCGAAGAGCGAACTCAAGAAAGTCCGAAACATGGACGAGGTGTTTCGCGTTCAAGGCGGGGATGCGGCTTTCATGGATCGGGTGATGAGTGTTCTCAGCAGCAATGAACGCAAGTTCGAGAGTCGAGGAGGACGCAATCCGATGGTGCCAGATTATCTGCATGACGTTGATTGGATCAATCGCCCGGACAAAGCATCGGTGATTGGTGATGCCTACCGGCAAGCGTTGGCTGAGAATGATCGGCGGGCGCAGCAATCGGGGTTGCACCTGTTCGCTAGTCAGTGGCATTTGTGGGATCGGATTAGGCGCAGGCTGGAACCGCATGAGGTGATGTTCCCAGGCTTGCACAAGATCCCGGGGATGAACCGGGCGCAACTGGAGAAA
>Ga0080013_1005976_pt1 | contig 11050 bp, 10 predicted proteins | sample ETNvirenome_6_85_FD_69236 | JGI IMG/M metagenome (GOLD analysis project Ga0080013, IMG submission 69236) | Marine viral communities from the Pacific Ocean - ETNP_6_85 (SPADES assembly) (version 2) | ecosystem: Environmental > Aquatic > Marine > Oceanic | place: Pacific Ocean | collected 2013-06-19
GTATCTTGGATCAATTCGTTTTGTGTTCTTTCGGCGCGCCATTGTTTTAATTCCCTTGAAGTTTGAAGTTTAACGTGGGGGCTTTCACCCCCACTTAAAGTATGCTACCGGAGCAGCAACGTCGAACTGGTTGGATCATCCATTTTGTCATGATTTCTCACCTCCCTTGTGGATCACTCGGATCCCGTAATCCTCGACCAACATACTCAAAAAGTATGAGGTTCCAGCGCTGATGCAACCACACATGAAAGCTGTCATGGGCTGATTGCTAAAACTAAATAGTTCTGTATATGGACTTATGCCCCATAGAAACACTCCAACCCAAAACCCCATGCATAAGTGACAATGAAATAAACGGCCGAATCCCCACATTGATTTGCAGGGCGGACGTATCTTGTTGAAGATGTGTCCGTGTATGATGATGAATGTCATGCCGTAAGCGGCAAGAACAAAATGTAGTAATTCCATATTAGTATCGATTGCGCAATGGGTGGTAATAATAGCCCGGGCGCATAGAACCCTTCTCGGCGTACTGCGGTACTTCGTTGTATTCGGTGGAATTACGATCGTCCGGATGCGTATACATATCCTCCAACTCCTTCTCATATTCATCTGCAATACGTTCGTGTTCTATCTCATGTGTTATGAACCCTGATATAACATAGACTGCGGCCTGCATTGAGTTGACCTGATCGTTCTCATAAACAGTGGCCTCCATGGAACGAAAAACGTTTCCTCCCTGGATGGATGCTCGGTCAATAATGCCCTTATCTGCTAAAAGCTCCAATAGTCGATCCTGGTATTCATAAACGTCTTCCGATATCGACGTCTTCGGCATCGTTACAATCTTCATACTCTTTGGCACGACGGCAATATCAATCTTATTGTGGTCGAATATTAAAAGTGAACCGTCAAGAGCCTTCCTGGCCATGAGTTCGACCGTAGCCTGCGGCCCACCTATCTTGATACTAATCATTTGCTGAGAGCTCCACGACTAATTCTTGAACCTTGAGTACTTTTTCTAAATCGTTCTCGGTGAAATCGCGACGGCGGAACTCCTCAAGGTATTCTGCCACCTTCACTAGGTTTTGTTCTATTAGCGCACTGTCGGCACTTTCGGACGCATCGCTCACGAGGCCCTTGAGTCTCTGCAGTTCCTCATTTAAGTACAGTTTTAATTCAAAACCACCGTCAGAAAAACTAGTGACGTATTGGTTTAAAAGATTCTTCTGCTCCTCCAGAAGGCCCGTATACTTGTTATTGAACTTCTTGATGAACGAGTTGTATGTGAGGTTATCAAGAGAATCAAGCTTTGCAGATTCCGCTAGCGACTCCGGAGCGCTCATAGCATCTACAATCGCTTGCTCAAACAGAACCCGACTCTTAACCTTGGTCTTGGGATTAAAAATAGAGTTAACAGATGCTAGTGACTTAAAGTTTGGAACGAAGGTCGACCATACATCCTGGCCCAGGCGTTTGTTAATCGCCGCAATGATTCTGGACTGCGCATCGAACACTTCTGTTAGCTCAATAGACGCATGCGCCAGCTTTGTTTCTTGTAGGATCCTTTCGGCTATGCTCTGCCGAACATTCTTCGTCTCCAGAAGGGTCCTGTAATGATATAGTTCTCTAGCAAGCGGAGAGTCCCCTTCAAAGTGCTCCCTGATGATGACCAAAACTTCTTTCTTTCTGGTTTTGTTTTTCGCAACAATCGCCTTTGTTAACTCCCTCGTGAGGGTTTCATAAATAAAAGCGGTGTTCCTCTTCTTGTTATGTCTCATCGTTGTCTGCCTCTTCGGCTTCTAGCTGTTGCACCAGCATTCGAACCTTAGTTGTATTTTCAAGCAAAATATGCTCGTCACTATTATAAGTAGGTCGCTTAGATTCCTCTAGACCAATGTTACTACGCAGCGCGGCTATTGTTGTCTTGCCCGGGTGCTTGGTTCGTGCGGTAGAACCCATCTCGGGCCCTCGAACCATCCTTCTCATCTCTCTTCTCATCGGACCCTGCGAAAATCTATCTGAGGAACCGCGTCGGGCATCTACTCCTCCCGGGCGAGGCTTGTGCGGGGCGCCCTGGTGTTTCGTCGGGGCGCCCTGGTGTTTCGTTGGGTTATTCACCGACCCGTCGTCGCGGCGGCCGGGAGGCGTTGCCAAGAGGGTGTCTTCTCCCCCCTCAGGCTCATCACCACCAAGCTCATCACCACCAAGCTCTTCGTCGCCTAGGCCATCTGCGCCTAGGCCCAAATCGCCACCCATGCCGCCACCAAGATCGCCCATGCCACCTTCGCCGCCGAGGGCATCAACTTCCGCAAGCTTCTCCAGCTCTTGCTGGTACTTACGGTCATAAAAGGTTTCGCGCTGATTACGTAGGAACTCAGAGTCAGAGAGGCCAAGAATATTGGAAGCAATCCATCTCTTGCTATACGTCCCCTCTGGAACCGCCGTCGCGGTTTCAAACTTTGTTCTCATGTATTCAAGCTGCTGAAGTTCCGCCAGACGAGACGGGTTGTTCAGTGAGAGCTTAAACGATAAGAGATCTGGGCCGCGATACCCTAGTGTGTAAAGATGAACAACAGCAATCTTCTCAAGCTCTGAGAGAATTGATCGCTGTAACCTTTGGATAGTCCTAGCGAAACGAATATCCTTCTGTGCCAGCGTGGTTTTGTCTTCGTCGGCACCCTCAAGGTTAGTCAGATAAGCCTGAGGAATCTTAATCGCTGAGAACAACTTATCGCGCATGTACTTAACATCGTCGATATCGTTGAGACTGGCGGCACCAGCAAGTGACTTAATATCAGAACCAACACCACCGCGCATGGGAATAAAGTAATCCTCTTCAAGGGATAATGGATTATAGCGAAGGTCCACTCGACCCGTTGTAGCGTTAACAAGTTGGTTTCGCTTCATTTCGGTCTTGACCTTCTCCATATACTGCGCAACATCTTGTGGGGGAATGTTTCCCACATCGATCTGAAAGATTCGACGCTCAGGCGCTCGAACAACCCTATAAGCAATCATGGCGTCCTCAAGCAACACAAGCTGACGCCAAATTCGGCGGGCTGGGTCGAGGACCGATGTTCCGTATGGGCTGTACTTGTCGTTACCTAGAATGCGGAAGTGAGCAACCTGCCAGTTTTCAAAGGTCATCCCGGCGCCGTTCCATTGGTACTGGACATAGTTTGGGTTTGTAGGATCTTGGCCCTCTAGTCTTTCCACCTCTGTGTTGGGCATCCCAATGAGGGAAGTAACTCCCATCTTTTCATCAACGTCCATATACAAGAAGAAATCTCCGTACTTGCACATTGATCGCGCCCAACCAAAACAGTTGAACTCGATGTTTAATACGTCATAGAAAAGGGAGTCAAGAATTGTCTTAAGTTCGTGGTTCAAGCAATCAATGTTTAGCAGCCGATCGTACTCGTTTGATGTAGTCATCTCATCGGCGTATATATCGAGAGCTGATGCAATCTCCGGCATGTATTCCATCTGTTCGAAATCAACATACCTCTCGGCTCTGTTTTGGTTTCGGAATGCGGCAGAAGTAAACAGGTTATAGTTCTGCGACATATTGTTGTCGGAACGCTTAAATTCCTGACCGCTCATAGAGCGGAACCGGTAACGATACTTGTCTAAATCATTCCGTCGCTCCTGACGAGCTACTTGTGCCCGGTAGTTGACGAGTGGTCCGGACAGCATGCGAGTAAGCCGCTTGAATAGTGGCGATGCCGGATTACGAGTGTTCTTGTCATTTGTAGCCATTTTTTATCCTTTTATCAAAGCAATATACTGTTCGTTGAAGGACAACGCCTCCTCAGCACGATTGCTTTCCTTTGTCATTCTGTGCCCTTGCATTCCCGGGATCGTAGTGGAAATTCCTGTCTTGGACGTAGATATTGACGAAATCATTTGTTTGTCGTATTCCATATTCTTTTGACTCTCCACAATCACCGTATCCCTCACCCAGCAACCAATAGCGAACGACATTACCAAGTCGTCATTATAGCTCCGCATCGCCTGGGGTCTCCCGGCATGCCAAATGAATGTTTTCATTTCGGAAAGTAAGCGATTAGAGTTAATCTTAATTAGTTTGTTTCTCATAAACTCTTCCATCTTCGCCACAATCAGAGGTCTTGTTTTAGAAGACGTAGTAAATCCTGGTACAACATTTGATTGCCATTGTGCTGTGAGGGGGTCTACGTAGTTGTGTGTCCCTTTTGCAGAATGATATAGATTAGAATACCCCTTATCAAGCAGTTTTTTAAGTACTGCGAAACCAATATTATTATTTTCGATTACCATCATCGGATTACCATATTCAGATCCAACGTTAAATAAAATGTCTGCGAAATCATCAGGGGTTGGCTTTCCAATATACTCTGCTACAACCTCCATAGTTTCTAGCTCAAAGATATGAAAAGCACTGTTGTCTTTGCCATCTCCACGAGCAACATCGGCTACGATCAGATAAGGCTTTCCCGGGTCATACCTCTTCCAGATCCAGTAATTCCTGTCAAACCCTGTTCGATACTCCGGGGCACAAGTCTTTTCAAGATACCACTGCAGATCATCTGGATGTATAACCGTTTCTCCCGAAACATTGAAGTTGCACTCGAGCTCCTGAGCTATTTGGCGCTTTGACATGTTCTTGGTTTCTTTCTCAAACCAAGTCTTATCCCGATCGGGATGCACATCCCACATAAGAGTTGTCATATGAAACGCGTTTGTTCCCGCCTCTGCTTCTACACAATTTTGGTGGAACCAATTTCCAACGCCGTTGGGGGTGGATAAAGCGATACAACGACCACCCGTTGACAGCGTGGGATACAAGGCTGTCCAGAGATCTCCCAGCTTCTCAACGTGAGCAGCCTCATCAACCACCAATAGAGATAACGCTTCAGAACGACCGGCGTCCCCTGACGTAGAAGAGCCCTTAATCTGTGAGCCATTCTTTAGTTCGAATGAAGTTCTATTGTCGATCTCGATATCCGAGATTCTCATCCAAGGGGGAAGGTTTTTTATGATTGCCTTAACCTTCTTAACAAGGTTCGTGGCTGTTTGGAGCTTTGTCGCAACTACAAGAATGTTCTTATCGCGATGGAAAAGCATAAGCCAGGCGATGTATGCTGCCGTGATTGTTGAAATTCCTAACTGTCGAGCCTTCAAAATAATATTGAAGCGGTAGTCATTAAAGTCTTTCAGTAGGTCTTCCTGATAGCCGTAAGCCTTAAACGGAATCAGGCCGCGCTGGGGGTGGGAAATGCGACAGTAGTTTACTGTGAAATAGACCGGGTCTTTACCGGCTTTAACAATCTCTTTCAGAATCTCTTTTTTAGTAAGGGCGCTCCCCATAACATGTGTTACTTGCCTTTACGAGTATCGTTCTTGGGGCGCCCCTTTGGCCCTAGGGCTAGCCAATCGCGGACAGCTGCGTCTAAGCGCTCCTGGTCCGTTCCGCCGGAGACTTCCCCAACTTCTTTGAGGCCACCGATGCGGTAGTCGCACTGTGCCTGAACGTCGGTGCGGTAGTTTGAAATTCTCTGAACCAGAATCTGATGTTCTCCCTCCAGCGTTAGTGTGAGAGTATCTCCGGTAATGGCCTTGTATTCTTTCTTGAGAAACTTGACGATATCCTTGAGCTTCGAAACAACCTCGTTCTCGAAGCCCTTATCTTGAACCTCTTTGATTCTTGTCTCTGCCTGATACTTTACTCGGAGAATGGGTCCATGGAAGGACACCTTAAAGCCGTCCATAACTCGACGATCGTTGATGTAGTGACCGTCCTCACGGCTTAAACCAGCAGTGCGAGCGCGGCCATCGGCCTGCAGTTCCTCTGCGTGGGCACCGTCGTATGCATTAGCGGCGGCTTGATTTATTCCTTGAATGATTTCGTATACAGATGCCATGTTATTCTTCCTTTTTCGGTCTCCAACCGGTTGCCCATCTTTCTTCTCTGCCCCCATCGATGTATTGTACATAGCATTTGAAGCAAGCCTCAAACTTATTCATATACAAATCATCACGAGGATGAAAAGAATATCTCTGACAAACAGGACAAGTCCTATTATGATCTCTATTAAGTAGTTTTTTGTTTATTAAAAATCCGTCTTGTTCTACTTTGTCTTGGGATTCGGCCAGTTTGGAGAATTTTCTCTGCTCTTCTTGGGACTGTTGGATATATTGTTTTTCCTTTTCCTCGTCCCAAAATCTCCTAGGGTTATGTGTAGCTTTCTCACCATACTTCTGAGATATGGCTTTTTCTAGCTTTGCGATGTATTCTTGTTTGTCACTCACGAACTATCTCCGTCGCCAATGCAAAGATACCGATAGAAGTGAGCGTACCGATCCCGAAACCGAGAGCGACCATGAAGGGCTCCCGTCCTGGTTTCGCCTTAGTAACAAGCTTAAACAGCCTCTCATTCTCAGCAGCCTTAAGAATCATCATCGATTCGTACTTGTCCCTCCAAGATTGTAACTCAATATCTTTGAAGGACAGCTGTAGTTCAAAGTTTTCCCTCTGGACTCCAATCTCGTATTCGACCCGGAGATCGCACTCTGCATCAACAAATCTCTTCTCCGCTAAGACTTTGGCTGCTGCGTCAAGAGACAACAGAATGCCCTCGAAAGGAACAATATCGCCAGCTTCAACCGGAAGAATTGTGTAGTTCGGCAGTGCGGCTTCTTCAGCCTGCAAAGCGGCCGGGAATATCATAAGTGCCACGATAATGGCGAGCAACTTCTTAACCATTTTCCAACCCAAACTGTTTGGCTATCTCTCTAGCCAACGCCTCCGGATCATTATACCCCTCGTCTACCAATCTTTTAAGTTCAGCTTCTTTTTGTTTATCAAGTTTTTCGCCTCTTTCTTCAAATTCTTTCTCCAGCATTTCTTTTCTTTTGGAGTGCTCCTGAAGCCTTAGGTTCTTTTCCGCGACCTCCGTATTATGGATGTGGGAGAGGGTTTCCATCTCCTGATCGTGTGCGTCACGAGTTGCATCAAACAAGTCCATAACTCTTGCCAGCAAGACTCCGTTTCTCATCAGAAGGCTAAAGAACCCTGCGGCTACAAATAGCAGAGCGACCACAATGGCCCACCAAAACTTTTTAGCCCACAGCCACGCCTTCTTGGCAAATAAAACAAATTTCATCTCTTGTCAAATCCTTTTAGTTTCGCCACCGCATCAATAACAGTCTGGCCGCCTATATACACGGTCGTTATAATCACCCAATCGCTCGATGCCAAATCGGAAAACAGTAGCAATCCGGTAGCCGTAACCCAGGCCAATAACTTTCTGGAGACTATCTTGTTAAGCCCCCTATCTATAATATGTCGCATTATGCACCACCCTTCAGTCTAATTAGGTTAGAGCAGTAACTATGTCTAAGCAAATCAAACTTAAGTTCAAGAAAATGCTTAAGAAAGCCGAGTTTGTACATGCCGATCTCGAGTATCATACAGAACTGTTTGAGGATGCCAAGGTCGAATTCAACAAAGCATTTTCCGAGATTGTACAGTCTCTGAGTGGAGAAGAAGCGATAGAGTTCGGCAAGCTAAAAGATGAGCTAATGCAGAAAAGAATTGCCGATCTAGAAAAGAGACTGAATGAAGCCGAAGAAGCACAATCTGCTGATTTGCCTGTGGAGGATCCTAAAAACGAAAACAGCGAACTGCTGGTAACAGAGGAATTCCCAGAGGGCATAGAGTTAAATGTAGATTTGAATGAGGATGTGTCAACCGAGAAAGCCTCAGAGATGAAAAAGCTATTTTACAAAATAGCGTCGCTAACTCACCCGGATAAACTAGCATCCAGTAACTTATCAAAGGAAGAAATCCTGCGATCCGAACAAACATTCAAAAAGGCAAAGGACGCCTATGAAAACGGTAACTGGTATATCTTATATTCTATTGCCCTGGAATTAGACGTTCCTGACGTCGAGGCGGGCGAGAGACATATAGAGTGGATGGAAAACGATATACGTCACACGATGGGCCGAATAGCTCACCTAGCACAACTAGCTGCTTGGGCCTGGTACACCCGGGACGAACAGGGAAAAATCAGCTTGATGAAAGGATACTTCAAACAAGTATATAACTTTGATTGGACTCCTCCTACTGACTCACCTTAGCGAATCCGTTCTTCTTATCAATCGTAATCTCCATGTCCACGATATCCTTCAGAGAGTCCACATGAGAAATCAGAATAACTGTCTTAAAATACATTTTAATTAACTGAAGGATTCGAATGAACCCTTCCATGTTATCCGCGTCCAGGGAGGTCCCGGGCTCATCAAGGATAAAGATGTTGCCCTTGGGAAGCGAAGAGACAGACAGCAGTGCTAGACGTATAGCCATGGCTGCCACAGTCTTTTCGGCGCCCGACCCCATCTCAATCGGTCTAGGTTCGTGCTTAGGGTGCCTGATCAGTATGTTGAGCTTACGTCCGTCTTCTTGGAAGAAGACATCAAAATCTACAATGTTAGAAAGAACTTTTGCTATCTCACCATTGATGACGGGGAGACGCTTCTTAATGATGTCGTACGCAATACCGTTAGAGTGAGTGCAACGCATGAACAAATCATAGGCTGCGTACTCTTCCCTGATGTCCTCCAGCTCCTTTCTTTTCGTTTTGAGGTCCTTAACCTTCTGCTCCATAGAGCCCAGCTGCCTATTATGAAAGTTGATGGAATCTTCTACTTCCGATATCGACTCGCGGATCGTCTCTGCTTCGCGCTCTACAGCCGCTCTTGTCGTAATGAGGTTTTCGATATTCTTTATTAAATCTTTCTTCTCTTCATAAAGGTCGATCTTGCCATTGGTGTTCCTTAAGGCGTCCCGGTAGTTCTTAATTTTAGCATACAACTTTTCTATTGAAACTTTGTTGTCCCTCTTTTCAATTTCAACATTGTTCTTCTGTATTATCGTGTCATTATAATTCTCGATTAACTCAATCATTTCTGATGAGTTAACCGAAACGACGCGAGTCTTATACTTTTTAGCCTCTTCTATCTTTTCTACGATTTCTACTTCCAACGCCGGAAGGCCAACGGCTGCTGAGTGAGCATCGGCAATGAACTTGCAAGATGAATACTGATTCCCACAAGGTACCTCGTCAAGCAATTGCAGCTTTTTGGTCATCCCCTTGTAATCATTATCCATCAGGCGAGCGCGGTTAACAGTATCTTCATACTTTTGCTTGAACTCGTCATACTCCTTCTTTTGAGATAGAAGCTCTTCAATATCAATAGTAGTGAGAAAGTCATCATATTCTTTTAACTTCTCATCATATCCCTCATTCTCTAGCTTCAGTTCGGAGATATTCGCGTCCGTACTTTGGATCCTCCCTTCGAAAGAAGTTCGTGCCTCCAGCAGGTTCTTAATATCAAGCCGCTCGGCGGGAATAGAATCAATCTGTGTCGTAAGAGATGAATATTCCTTTTCGGCTTTTAATAGCCTTTCTCTAAGAGTGCCACAGGCTTCAACTTCCGCACTCAAAGCACTCTGAGCTTCGCCATGCTGAAATTCTGCTATGGCTATGTCATTATTATAATCTACCGTTCCTGCGCGGCGAAGGACTGCCTTAAGATCACCGGCATCTTCGTGAGCTAACTTAAACTTCTTCTCAAAGATATCTAAGTCCAAGAACTTAGCCAATATTTCCTTGCGGCGAGTAGAACCTTCCTTAATGAAAGATAAGCTGTCGAGTTGACTGGACATAGAGGTTAGCAAGAAATCTTCTACTGTTCCAAAATGTTTACGGATATGAGCATCTGTCTGGTTCCGGGTCGTGCCATTGATACTGGTCTCTTCCCCGGTAGCTGGATCGGTGCCACTAAAGTCCAAGAATGTTCGGGCCTCGTTTGTAACTTCTCCCTTAAGCTTCTTCACGTACTTTTCTGACTTGCGCTCTATCGTGTAAGTCTTATCGCCTACTTGTAGCTCTAGGAGACCCACACAGTCTTTCTTGTTTTGGTTGATGATGTTATAGTTTTTACGCTCGTTCTTCGACGTAGTATTAAACATGGTGTACAACATCCCATCGATGATGCTGGACTTTCCGGAGTAGTTTTTCCCGAAAATACCTACAATCCCGTTCAAATTGGTAAAGTCAATGGTGTTGTTCTCTCCATAATTGAAAAGATTATCCCACTGAAACCGGTTTAGGTTCCAGTTGACATTCCGGGCTACCTCTTCGGTTTCCTCGATCTTAGAGTTATACTTGCGATTGAGTTCAAACACTCGTTCTAGAGTCTCTTCTGATGGTTCGTAATCTGTTAGATACTCACGAATAAGGTTCTCCTGGACTCCCTTGTCTCGGAGGTTCTCAACTTTGAACCCGGCGCCAATGTCAACAGTTCCTCGTTCTCCGGCTGCACGGTTCAAAAAAGTGATACTCTCCGGTTTGAAGCGGTGTTTTGCAACCTCCACAGCCTTACGCATAACATCTAAAGGAAGATTGTTGTTACTTACCAGACGTAGTCGTGCTCCAGGGGGGACTTTGGTGCCTCTCGGCATTCGTCCCTTGGGAGTAAGCTCAATGGTCACAAAAGGCTTGGGGTTTAAGAGAACATGGTGACTGACATCAAACGTGTTTTTATCTTCGATCTCCCAAATCAGGAAGCCCTTGTCATTTGTCTCTCCATGATTTTGTTGCACGGTCGAGCCACAATATCTCACTCGGCCTTCAGTATCGAGGATCTGATTAGTCTTGTGGATATCTCCAAGCATTGCAAAGTCGTGGCCAGCGAATACACCAATGTCGTGATCTCCATGGTCCATCACCCAGCCGGTGTCGGTTTTAACTCCGGATACAGCCCCGTGATATAAAGCAATATTAATGCGTGAGTTATCGCTTGGAGCCACCCAGTTGTCCTCGTCAAATACAGACAGCACGTTGAGGGCGAGATCGGGCTCTAGGACGGTTTCACCCGCGTTCTTGAGCAGATGTAGGTCCGGTAGGTTCAGAGCCTTCACAATGGGCGACAGGGCGTCCTGACGGGTACTGTTCTTTAGGTTGCCGTCGTGGTTGCCCAAGATGATGTAGGTTGGCGC
>Ga0080013_1005978_pt1 | contig 11047 bp, 14 predicted proteins | sample ETNvirenome_6_85_FD_69236 | JGI IMG/M metagenome (GOLD analysis project Ga0080013, IMG submission 69236) | Marine viral communities from the Pacific Ocean - ETNP_6_85 (SPADES assembly) (version 2) | ecosystem: Environmental > Aquatic > Marine > Oceanic | place: Pacific Ocean | collected 2013-06-19
AAAATTTCATAATCATCTAAAGGATCTCCAGATAATTCAACACCCTCATTCTCATAGTAACGTCTAACCTTTTTATAAAGTTTTGGATTCTTTACATCTAAGAAAAAATCACCTGCTGCTGCTCCTTTTAAAGTATGAAGATCTTTTTTGAACTTTGAAATGAGAGTCATTGTCTCTATTAATTTGCCTTTAAAGTATAAAAGATATAATTTAGAAAGTCAAGTAAGACACTTTATACAGTGTCCACTAACTCTAATGCTTTACTAGATGCTTCATAATCTTTATCAAATTGCTTTAATCCAGCATCAGTGAGAACATGCTTATACATACCCTCAAAAACATTAGGTGGCATAGTAACAATATGAGCACCATACTCAAATGCTCTACTTACATCCCTTACCCCTCTAAGAGAAGCAGCTAGAATCTGAGTATCAAATACTCTCTGTTTTGCATAAACATTAGCAATATCTTTAACTAAACATAAACCACCAAATGAATTGTCATCTACTCTTCCCACAAATGGTGACACATAAGCAGCACCTGCTTTAGCAGCAAGAATTGCTTGTGATGGTGAGAAGATAAGAGTTACGTTTACTTTAATATGTTCTTTAGAAAGTGCTAAACATGCTCCCAATCCATGCTTAGTACAAGGTACTTTAATAGTAGCAACCTTCCCATACTTCTTATGCAATCTCTTACCTTCAGAGATCATATTAAGTTTATCTCCAACCACTTCCATACTGATATCAGGCACACCAATATCTTTAATTTCTTGATAGACTACCTCAGGATCTCTACCACTCTTCCGGATAAGTGTAGGGTTAGTAGTTACACCATCAACCAATCCACTATAATGATGTTTGCCGATAACCTCAGTATCAGCAGTATCTAAGAAGATTTTCATGTCGGTTTGTAAATCTGTATCATCTATATATGTCATGGTCCATCCCCGTGTTGAGTCATGATTTTGATATACTCATCATCCAAATGCTCTGCAGGTTCATAATTAGGATCACCAGCAATTAATTTCTGATAGGCAGGAGTATTAGCTACTTTATCAGCATTAGTTACTACATACTGTTTCTTTGATTTCATCTAATTTCAAAATCCAATTTACGAACTTTACGTTTACGCCTTTCCTCTTGCCAAGCAAGTTCTTGAGGAGAAAGAACTTCCTTAGATTTAGATTGTGATGGAGACGTTACCATTACAACTTGACTAAGATCTCTGGCAGTCACCTTATCCTGTGTGACTGTCGTCATATTAGAACATCCACAACAACTCGTCTTTCCTAATTGACCTGTCAATTCCTTGCGACAGACCTTACATCTTACCGTGATCATTGTCCTTACTTACTATCGAAATAATCTTTTTTATAATAGCGCCCTAAAATATTGCTATTATAATAAGCAGGAGTTCCATCGGTCAAGCTTTCGGTCAACACATTATGAAGAAACAGTTGACGAGTCTCTTCGAAATTTACTTTTCCTGCTGTGGTGTGGAGGCTGAGGATTTCCCTTCTGAAGACTCCATTCCCCAAAAGTTTCCTGTCTTCTGCAAGTTCCTCAGAACTTCCGTAGTATGCTTTCCAGTTACTCTCACTCGTCCTCCGGCGTCTTGAACCTCTAGGCTTTCGCCTCTGAACGAAGTACTTCCTCCCGATGTATTGCTTCCCAGTCTGGAGATTTGTAATCCTGTAGACAAAACCGAAGAAGTCGCCAATATCAGCAGAAGTGAAAGTTGTACCTTGGTATGTCCAGGGGTTCTCATAATCTCTTTCACCCACGCTGGTCGCTGTGGTGGTGTCCATCCCATAATTTTCATAACTTTTCTCCTATTTAGTTCTAACAGCTCAACCTCATTTGGAAACTCATAATTTGAATCCACTAAAAGTATCCTTCTTTACATCCTGTTTAATTCCACCTACCACATAAGACTCCACCTCAGTCTCTTGAGGTGCTACCTGAAGACCCTTAGAAGATATCCAAGATTGAGTCCAAGGTAATGGATTATTCTTTGCAGCAATGTCATACACAGGTTTTAAACCAATTGCTTTCATTCTTCTATTAGCAATCCATTCCACATACTGCTTCAATAAAGTATCATTTAAACCAATCATGGATCCATTTTGGAAAAGATAATCTGCCCATCTCTTCTCCTCATCAACTGCTTTCTCAAACATAGAATAAAGATTACTTTCTTCTTGTTTTGCAATCTCTAACATCTCAGGATCATCACCCTTCTTCCAATAATTTAAAATGTTTTGAGTAAGTGCTAGATGTTGATTCTCATCCCTTGCTATAAGCGAAATGATTTTCGCACTGCCTTCCATAAGCTTAAGCTCACCAAAAGCGAAGGAACAAGCAAAACTAACATAGAAACGTATTCCTTCCAGTATGTTAACATTTGCTACTGCCCTATAAAGTTTGCGTTTAATTTCATGTCTATCATACGTACCAGACATATGACCCTCATTAGCAAGTTCCCAAAGGTTTCCATTACTATATTGTTGAGCACCTTTAATGAATTCATCATATGCTTCTGTAACACTCTTGGCACGTTCTAAGATACGTTCATCATGAATAATCTCATCAAATACTTCACTAGGATTGGAATAGACATTCTTAATAATATAAGTATAGGATCTACTATGAATCATCTCCATAAATCCCCACACTTCTATACATGCTTCTAATTCAGGAAGAGAACAGTATGGAATAAATGCCATACCAGGTCCTCTACCCTGAATAGAATCCAGCATGATCTGATATTTTAAATTAGAAGTATAGATATGCTTTTGCTCTGGACGTAAAGTCTGATAATCACCTCTATCTTTCTGAAGAGAGACCTCCTCAGGTCTCCAGAAATATCCCAACTGCATAGTAGTTAATTTATCAAATGCAGGATACTTATAAGAATCATAACGTTGGATTCCTAAAGGTTTACCAAAAAACATAGGTTGCTTTTTAGTATCAACCTGCTCTGTATTGAATACAGTCATCCCTTTAATATCAGATTGCACAGGATTCACATTCCTCCTCAGTAGCATTACTTAATTCATCAAGTAAATTATTTAATTTAGTCTGTCTCTGAACTCCAACCTCTTCTACATTATCATGCCATCCTATAGGATGTGCAGGTTCAATTTCATCTGTTTTAGAATCATAAGTATTCTGATAATAAGAAGTTTTCCAACCGTACTTATATGTAGTTAAAAGATCCTGAGCCATAACTGATACAGGAACTTCATTATCTGGATAATGCTCTGGATTGTACGACCAGTTACCAGAAATGGCTTGATCAAAGAACTTCTGCATGACTGCTACTATATTAATATATCCCTCATTAGATTTCATATCCCACAAGAGAGTATATTGATTCTTTAAACGAGCATAGGAGGGAACAATCTGCTTAAGAGGTCCTTTCTTTGATTTCTTAATGGACAAGTAGTCTCTAGGTGGCTCAATTCCATTTGTTGCATTTGACACAACGGAACTGCTCTCCGAAGGCATTTGTGCGGACAATGTTGAGTGCCGTAAACCGTACTCATTGATAGATGCCCTAAGAGATTCCCAATCATGTTGCAATTCCTGCTTACTAATGTCATCTACATCACTCTTATATGTATCAATTGGTAAGATGCCATCTGCATACTTAGTCCTTCCAAAGTTTTCACACCAACCTTTCTCTTTAGCAATCTCATTAGATGATTTCAAAAGGAAATACTGGAAAGATTCAGCAAGTCCATGAACGGCATCCCATGCCTCCTGGGAGTCATAGTTAAATCCAAGTTTAGCAAGATAGTGTGCTAGACCAATAAATCCTACTCCAAGTGATCTACGTGATTTAGTAGCATACTCTGCTGCTGCAACAGGATAATCCTGATAATCAATCAACTCTTCTAACCCACGTACTGAAAGATCACATAACTCTTCCAGTTCTTCATCAGATTTAATCTTACCTACATTAACTGCTGAAAGAATACAAAGGGCAATCTCTCCAACATGATCATCAATATGACTAATAGGATAGGTGGGAAGAGTAATTTCTTGACAAAGATTGCTCATATGTACCATATCCTTAAAGGAAGAATGACTATTACAATGGTCAATATTCATTATGTAAATACGACCAGTCTCTGCCCTCTCCTTTAATAGATCAAGAATAAGTTCCTGGGCACTTACCTTTGTCTGGGGTATTGATTCATCATTCTCCGCAGCAATATAGAGTGCATCAAAGGCATCGGAACCAAAAACATCATAAAGACCAGGAACATCGTGTGGACTGAATAAAGTAATCTCTTCATTGTTAATAAACCTTTCATAAAATAGTTTAGAGATTTGAATACTATAATCTAATTTTCTGACTCTGTTGTCTTCTGTTCCTTTGTTGTTTTTGAGGACGAGGATGTCTCTGATCTCTTGGTGCCAGATAGGAAAATGGACAGTTGCCGATCCACCTCTGATACCGTTTTGAGTACAACATCTGACAGTGCTCTCAAACTTTTTGAGGAAGGGGACCACACCTGTGTGCTGTACTTCTCCTCCTCTGATTTTGCTGTTGATTCCCCTGATCCTACCCGCGTTAATACCGATACCAGCCCTCTGTGCGACGTATTTGCCAATAGCCATATCAGTGCTAAAGATACTATCGAGGGTGTCATCACTATCAACCAGAACGCAAGATGCAAATTGACGAAGAGGGGTCCGTACTCCTGCCATAATGGGCGTCGGGATGTTGATTCTGTGTCTACTGACTGCGTTGTAGTATCTTCTGACATAATCTAACCTCTTTTCTTTTGGATAATTTTGAAATATTGTTAATGCGATCATGATGTACATAAACTGTGGAGTCTCATAAACTCCACCACCACTTCTGTCTTGCACAAGGTATTTGTCCACAACTTGACGTAACCCGGCATAAGTAAACAGAAAATCACGATCATGATCAATGTAAGAATTGACTTTTTCAATTTCTTCTTTGGAGTATTTAGAGTAGATTTCTCTGTCATAAGCATCCTTTCCTACACAATTATAAATATGCTGCTCCAAATGAGGAAGATCTCTTATCTTTCCATAAAGACTTTTTCTAAGTGCAAAGAGTAAGAGTCGTGCAGCAACGAACTGATAGTTAGGATGCTCCAGATCAATAAGATCACTGGCTGACTTAATAAGAATCTCTTGGATTTCTCCTGTACTAATACCATCATAAAACTGAATACCTGATTGCATTTCAACTTGACTTGCAGAGACTCCTGCAAGGTCCGTCGTTGCCTCCTCAACCATGATATGCATCTTCTCTAGATCTAGAGGCTCAATAGAACCATTCCTCTTTTTAACTTTGATACCGTTGCTCATATCTTTTTCCAAGTAGTGAATTTGAGTTTTGCTTCTAGTCCAGTATAAGTATTAGATTCTACCAAACGTTGGGCATGATGTCCAGAAAGAACCATATCATTAATATCTTTTTCCCTAATATTAGATGGCCAAATCACAACCTTTTCACCTCTGTCAATGGTTCTCTCAATTCTAGAGACAATTTCTGAGTTCCTTGGTTCATTATCATAGATCCACACAGGATCGCTAATCCCGCAACTACTGACATCAGCATCAGCTCCGCACATAGCAATCGAGTTGCAAATGAACGTTGAGTCAAAAGGTCCTTCTGTAACATAGACTGGAGCATCTCTTCTGACGTTATCCAGCCCGTAGATTTTTGGTGCTTCATCATCTAACATTATTGTAATATATTTAATAGGATTATAAGAGAGTGATCTCCCTTGAATCCCAATCAATTTATTATCTTTGATAAGAGGAATGACAATTCTAGTCTCTCCATACTTAGTATTTTCAAAAGAGTGAGGTTTTAATTCATTTACAAACTCTTGAAAGTTTGGAGTATAATAAAATTCCCCATCAAAAATTGCTCTACTATGTAGATAGTTTTTAGATTGGTGTATATCAAAAGCAGATGGCAAATCCATCTTAACTTTCTTTTTAAACTCTGGTTTTGAATCCAATTTTTTAAACACCTCTTCTGGTTTTTCAACTACAAAGTTCTTACCAGTATGACCCTCCTTGAATTTCTCAAAGACATATTGTTTATGTGTAGTATTATCTATCTCTTTTAAAAAGTTATTAAAAGAGATATTAACACCACAGTTATGGCATTTATAATTGGTATTATTTTTTACCTGATAAAGATATCCACGTGCTTTATTTTTATTCTTCTTCGAATCTCCACATAAGGGACATCTAAAATTATAAAGGTGTGGTTTAACTTTTTTAAATTTTAAAAGTCTGGAAGAAATCAAATTGATGTATTTAACATCAATAAAATCCATAATAAAAGCGACCTATTTATTTTCTATTGTAACTGCTGCTGGAGGGTTTGTCAATGTGGAAAGAAAAGGAGTTTCTGCTACTAAAAAAGTTATAACTGCAACACACCCTACAGCAATCCACACAGTTTTCTCTAAACCATGTATTCTCGACAAGACACTGTTATGATCGACGTCCATTTTATCACGGAGTTGGTCAATTTTTGTAAAGAGTACAGTGTCAATTTCCTCTTGTTTGCTAATTCTTTCTTCATGTACTGCAAGCATCTGACTCACAGTTATATTTACATCTGCTAAATCATCTATCTTCTTATGTAAAGTTTCGTCCTTAAAGAGCGCCATCTTTCTATGACCAATAAGGATTATACTTTAGAGCATTCTTTCTTGCTTTCTTATCCTTTCTCTTTTCCCTATCCTTCATCAACTTATCAAGATATTTTTTTACTCCCTTTGTTCTACCATCCAACCTTGTTTCCATCTTTTTATTCATCACAGGATCAAATCCTGCTACAGGACCTTTCGCAGCAGCACTAGAACTAAAACCACCACTCTGTCCAGGAGCATTAGCTACCATACCTTCTTCACTTACCTCAAACTCTCTATACATTGCAGAGCGAAAGGCATCAATGACTCTATCAATCTTTGACTTGTCCATTGGCAATACTCTCTAACTCCTTTAAGCATTTATGATCCATTTCAATTTCATGAATATAGGTATGCGGAAACTCAGGAAGCTTATTGAGAAAAACTACAAATGTTTTAACAATACCCCACAAGTCTTCTTCTATTTTATAGAATAACATAGGAGTAGCGGCATCCCCAAAGATATTATAAAGAATAATAAAATGATTGATAAGCAAATGAACTTTCAATTCGCCACTACTCTTATATCTTTTAAGTAATCTTTTGATGTATCTAAAGTGATTTAGATCCTTTTCAAAATCTTCACGGGTGATAGCTTGTGGGTTTTCATAATTTTTAACAGCAAAGAACTGGAAATTATCCTCATTCAATTCATGAAATTGCATTTACATACTAAGCAAAGTTATCAGGAAGGATTAAATGGACCTGGATCATCATCGTAAGCTGGGAAGTTACCAGTAGTAATACCAGACATGGCCACCAGAACTTCTTTCTTAACTCTCAGTTGATGTGCGTTATCTATGTAAGTTGTAACACCAACCCATCCAGCACTGGTCTCAAACTGACTACCAGAAGCAGCATTTACACCATCAGTGGAAACACCATAAACATAAGCATCATATCCAGCAACAAATCTCTGGAATTGAATCTTCTCATTAGTTCCAATAGCAGTGCCAATTGTTGATGCAACACTAATCATATCATCAGTTTCAATGAGTAAGATATCTCCTATGGATACAGCAGAAGGCATAGTAGATCCAAGAGTTACATAAGTTGATGCAACTGCAGAAATACTCTTAGGTGCCCATGTAGTAACACCAACAATTGATATTTTGGCATTATCATGAATACCTGGGGTATTTGTAGTATCAAAGTAGAGAGTTGAAAGTCCAACACGGAATCCTTGCTCAGATTCAATAGTAGCAGTTCCTAAACCTATAATCCTAGTCTGGTTACTACCATTAAGGACATAATCACCTACCTTAACAGGTTCCCATCCAATACGTTTGTGCTTCTTAACAGGGATTATACTAACACCAATTCCAGCATTGGTATGGGCAACACCAGTATGGAAAGTCTTAGCAGCAGGGGCTTCTTGGTTGAATACACCATCCTCTGAATACTTAGGATCTGTGATAGTGTACTTAGGAGGTTGAGATATACTGTACTGGGTAGCAACACCAGATACATCTGCTCCACTTAGTCCAATAGTAGAACCAATAGTTAAAGACTCTGAGTTAGAAATGCTGACAATTACAGCATCTCCATAGAACACCCCAGTCTGATTCCTAATACCAAATCTTATTACATCTCCTGTTCCTGCAAATCCAGTACGTCCCCAACTAGATATACCTGTGGCACCGGTACAAATACCAGTTCCATAGTCAAACATAATTGTAGAAGCAGTCCCGGTAGGAGGCCCGTAAAGTCCCGAGGAATTTACGTTGATATTGTCTAGATCTCCCCAAAGTGCCATGTTCTGTGCCCTTAATAATTTCTGTGCTAATGAATATTTATAAAAATCAGAGACCCCAATTTAGAGGTATGCCTTACTAATATTAGTCAAAAATCCTACTACCGTAACACCTGCAGCTATAACTGCTGCCGCCCCTATTACCCATTTTTCGACTGACTTCAGTCGCTCACGGAGGTCTTCTTGCTTTTCCTCAAGTCTTTCAATCTTGAGTTGCATTACAGTAATACGTGTTTCTTGTGATGCGTCAAGTCCAAGTTCAGCCATTTCCAATTCCTCTATAATCTTATAATTCATACACTATATATCAGTCGTAAACTTTCTTACCTCCTTTGATTCTACCAGACCCTTTAGAATCCGTAAACTTTATACCATGTTTACGTGTATCCTCTCTGGTTCTTTCACTTTGTTCTTTATTCTTTTTTGCCTTTTCCTTTTGTCTTTTAGCATCAGCCATGGCTTCTTTTGCTCTATTATAAAATTGGCCAAATGAAACACTAGAACCACTATAACTCGCCTTTACTTCTTCTTGATACTTCTTATACTTTTTATCAGTACCAGGTTTGTAATGTGGTTTGTCACCTTTCTTCTTCATAGACCACATCAACTTAAACATATCAGCAGTCTTTTCCTTCTTGGTTGTACTACCAGGAAGTCCTTTAAACCTACCATCATCTAATGCACGTTTAAATGCAGCAGCACTACCACCAATCTTAGACTTGGGTTTATCGGGTTTAGTCTTTTCTTTCTCTGCCTTGGTATGTCCCCATCCAGGAGGTGATACTTCCTGAATATCCTGTGCGAAATCCTTAGCAGCTTTTTTACTGATACCCTTTTTCTTTCTCTCCTCTGGATTAGATAAGAGATATCCAAAATATCTTTGCTGTTTCTTAGATACTGCTGGCATTTTAAGTACCTAAACTTCCTTTTTTATTCCAAGGAGTTATACCATACTGAGCACGGCGTTCTCTTTCAGCAGCATCTACTGCATCCCTTTTCCAAATTTGTTTTGCATCAAGAGGTTTGGTTTTGGGTTTGGGTGAATCTTTTGTGAGGACACCAGACTCACCATGCTTTTTTCGCAATGCACTCACTACATTATCAAATGCTTTGTCCTCTTTTACACCACGTTTTGCAGCATGTTTTCTTTGACGAACTCTACTCCTAGCAGAATCAAGAGACTCACCTGGTTTCCTTGTAATAAAAGTCTTAAGATCTGTATCCTTATCTGCACCTGGAGGAGTATTCCTTAGGTTTCTTGCAGTTGATTTTTGATCAGCAGTCTTACCAGTGTCTACTTTGGCTTCACCAATCTCCTTACCTACTTTACCAGTAGCAACATTAACTTCCTTATTCCCTCTGATCTTTTTCTCACCACGGTTAGCACGATGCATCCGTCTTCTTACAAGAGTATGTCCATAATTACCCTTATATCCAAACTTCCTCTTATTTCTACCTTCCTCTCTTTCTACATCATCACCAGTGTCTACTTTGGCTTCATTCACCTCCGATTGAGAAGCAATTTGCTCCGCATACACCTTCGAAAGAGGGGTTAAAGGATTTAACCAATTATCCTTAGTCATAGTGATTCTCTATGTTCTGACAAGTCTATGGTTATTTATGAATTCTTTAATATTAAAATTACGGATTTTACCTTGTCCTGGTACCATAGATTGAGCATATTTGAGATATGCATCCGTTCCAACTTCTCTATCTTTAGCCCGAACACCCCATTTCCCTGTTTTAGATGCTGGTTTTACTGCCTCCATTACATCACGAATCCAGGATTTAAACATAAACTCTTCTTGTGTAACACAAATAAGATGATTAGTTCCTCGACGAATGACTCTTCCAACCAATCCAGTATGTAAATTCTCTACCATATCACCTAATTGATAAAGATTTCCTTTTACATATGCATTACGTAATCCTTTCTTATCAAATCTAGGAGCAATTTCCCACAAATTATATCCTTCCGTTACCTTCGTATCTATTTTAGTCTCATCTTTAACAGATTTAATAGCTGCTTTCTTTTTAAGTTTCATTCCTTGACGGACAGCATTGAAAAGTGCTGCTACATCCCCATCATCCAAATCTTTAGGAGTTCCTCTCTTAAATGCTTCTAAATCATCATCAGCAACTGCTTTTCTTAACTTAGATGCAGACACACCCTCTACACCTTCAGCATCAGCATCTCTTACACCGGCAGAAATGACACGAATTTGATCAAAATCATACAAATCTCCATTATATTTCTGTGCAAGGTTCTCAAATTCCGATTGTCTATCAGAACCTACCACAATATTAACATTCTTATGACCTTCCTCTGATGCATTAACCAACACATCAAAAATAGTTTTCATCTCCGGATCATTAATAATCTCTTCCTCAAAATCGGGGAACATCTTTCTCATATAAGACACTTTCATGTCAGGATCCAGAGGATTTTTCTTGGGATCTTGTGTACGTGAAGGATAAATCTTGAATGCACCACCCACTGCCATCTTTTCAGCAGTTTTTAAAAGTTTTTCATGCCCTGCAGTAGGAGGATTAAACCTACCAAACACTACAGTTATAGTATCATCTACTGC
>Ga0080013_1005979_pt1 | contig 11046 bp, 18 predicted proteins | sample ETNvirenome_6_85_FD_69236 | JGI IMG/M metagenome (GOLD analysis project Ga0080013, IMG submission 69236) | Marine viral communities from the Pacific Ocean - ETNP_6_85 (SPADES assembly) (version 2) | ecosystem: Environmental > Aquatic > Marine > Oceanic | place: Pacific Ocean | collected 2013-06-19
GCGGTGGCCTTTTTCAGTCGCAACTGTTATTTTGCGACGGAAACCCTCTTCGGGGTTTTCGGTGGCGTCAATAATAATTCCTATCATGTTGAGGTCAATGAGACCGTGAACTTTTTTCACCAAGTCACCGACTTTCACTGATTACCTCTAATTGCGATTTTCGGAGGTATTGAAAACGACCGTTGCGTAGTACCATTACTTGATCAGATATATCGCTCAAATCTGCCGTTACTAGCATCACTTCTCGCTCACCCTTGATGCATACCAGATCACCGACTTTCATCTTAGCCCTCCGCTGGATAAAACTCGACGCCGATGGACTCAGCAATGTCGGCCAATGTGCCGTGTTGAGCCTCTACCAAAACATCATTCCGGTCCAACTCCAGACCCTCGCTTGACACGTGATGCCACGAGTAGAGGATGTGACCCTCTGGCAACGCCCAATCGTGGTCGTCGTCGCAGCGGTCAAAGATGGTGGTGATGAACTGAGTAGTTTTCAATGCCATACAAGTATTATCTCATATCTGAGGGCTTTTGTCAAGAAGAAAATGCAGCTTTTTTGAATTAATTGACCTCTTTCAAGGTGAAAAGCACTTCGCCCGTAGCCACATCGGTGAAAACTTCAAGCGCGCCGCTGTCATAGCCTTCAAGCAGAATTTCTGCCAGTTCGACCTCTTCGGGCGTGTTGGCGTTATCGAGGAAGGATTGAATTTTAGCTCGTTTCAAATCAAGCATGTTTTTTGGCTCCTTTGCCTTTATGTCGTGCCACCATTATACCATGTGACGTGCTGGTTGTCAAGAACTTTCTTTGACTTTTTGCCGATTATTGGAGCAAACCATACCGGACAGCTTCGACGCGAGCAGCATCGACGCGAGCAGCATGCTCATAGGTCGCCTGTCGGACTGTTTCGCTTAAGCGAAGGTCTTCAAGAACCGGCTCGATTTCATAGAGAAAAAGCCCATCCGATGGCTCAATATAGCTTGAAGCTCGAATTTTCCCTTGCTTGCGCCACTTGGCTAGCGTGTCCTTGTGAATATCCAAAAACGTCGCCATGTTTCCCGACCGCAAAAAACCTTTGTCATTCTTACCGTTCATCATTTTTGGCTCCTTTGCCCTTAAGTCCTGCCACCATTATACCATGTGACGTGCTGGTTGTCAAGAGATTTTTCATCTTTTTACACGTCAATCGCCAGGATGCGCTCGTTGGTTTTGAAGTAGGGGCGGCCTGCATAGTACTTCGTTGTCATCCACATGCGCTGACACTTCGACGCTTTGGGCTTTGGAGCGCACAAGTCCGTCAAGACGATGTGACCGTCGAAGCCTTTCTTGTTGACGTACTCGGTGGGAGCATTGAAACACGTTCCACCGTACATGACTCGCTCGGTTTTGTGGTTCTGGCCTTTTTTCCATTCATACATGAGAGCCTCATCGACTCGCGTGTCGAATGGAATGACGGTGAACGAGGCAAGCTTGGCTAGCTTGTTCAACTCGCTGAAAAATGCTACCAGCATTTCGTCACTCACCGAACCGGACTGGTCGATGCTGATTGCAATCTTCGCACGTCGAGTCACTTTGTTGCCGGCGTGGATGTAGGCATAGCGCTTGTTCAGTCGCTTGACAGTGTTTCGCTTGTTGGCGCGCGTACTGGTTTTGACGAAGTAGCGAAGAACCTTTTTCCAGTCAACGCGAGTCGTCATGCGCTCCATGATGTCGCGCCGGCAAGATGCCGGTACGCTTCCCCAACCTGCGCTGCTTTGGTTGGCCTCTCCTGCTGCCTTTTTGATATATTCTTTCAGACGCTCCTTTGCAATCTCCTCGGTGGTAGAATCAGCTGCACCCCAACCCTCGTGAGAGTCGAACTGTCCGTCCCCAGGCATACCAGAACCTTCACCGGGCTCACCTGAGCCTTCACCAGAACCACCTTCACCGTCGCAATCGTTGTTCTTGTCGTCGTCACCGTCACCCTTGTCGCCGCCCTGCTCGTCCTGCTTTCGCTTCAGAAGCTCAAGGTACGCTTCAGCCGACAGACCGGGCGCAAACTCTGCAAATGGACCCTGGCCGGGCTTCAAGCAACCCGCTGGCAAGTTCTCCAGGTGCGAATTGATTGCAAGGTCCGTCGCGAAGTTCCATATACGAGGGTTGATACCATCGGGCATGCGACCGGTCACGTGTTCGAAGACCAAGTGATAAAACTCGTGCTTCAGAACGTCCTTGCGTTGTGGGTCTGTCAGCCTTTCGAAGAAGCTCGGATTGTAGAGCATCTCGAACTGTGCCGTGTCAGGATTGACACGCACGCCGGCAGTCGGAAGCAACGCGCTGGCAGTCTTGTTGATACGTCGCGAAAGAGACGCGAAAAAAGGCTCATCCATGAGCAGTCGCGCAACGTGCATGTTCAAGTCGAAGATGGGTTTTTCGTTCATCATGTATACATTATCTCATATCCAGGGGCTTTTGTCAAGAAGAAAAGTGAAGGTAGGGCAACTTTTTTTGCTGCCCTACCTTTTTTCCCTCTCTTTTAAACGGTCGCATTGCCAGTCAGCATTTCGACCAAGTGACCGGAGACCGCCTTGCCATCGCGAGACGTCGCCTGATGAAGCGCAGTCGTGTTTTCGAGCGCGCCTTTGCCGAGAACAGTCCACAGTTTCATGCAGCACTCGCTGGGCAGTGAAACGAAGTAGTCTGCGAGGTTCTGCACCTGTCCCTCGTTCAGCGCAGCAACGAAGGTGTCGGTCGCCTCCATCTTCTCAATCAGAGCGCTATGTTCGTTAATGTCGAAGGTGCTGGTCTTGTCCAGTTTGCCCTTGTCAAGCACATCCTCGACCGTCACTTGTCGGTCGTAGTTCTTCACAAAGTCGTTGAACGACACCGCAGCCTCGAAACCAACATAGGAGGATGCGAGCGTGAAGAGAACCGGCGAAGCCTCCTCCAGCAGATTACCCTTCACAAGGCACTTGTTCAGCCGGTCCCAGCTTCGACGCGACGGATAGACCTTGTTGGGCTCGTAGTCATCGTTGTGTTCGAGATGACTACGGTTCTGGTTGATGAAGTCCCAGATGAGACCATCGACGTTGGCTTTGCCCCAAGTCAACCAATCCTCAACGCTGGGCTCGATGTCGAACACAGTGTAACGGTCCAGTTCCGCTGGGTCCATCTCGTTGACCTGATACTGGTCGCCATGCTCGCCACCGTTGACAGCGGCAATGACGATAGTATCGGGATGGAGAGTCCAACCAGCCAACTTCCGCGAGTCGGTCAACTCGAAGATGCCCTGGCGAACCTCGGTCGTTGCCCGGTCGACCTCGTCCATGAAAAGGACACACGCCTCGGTGCAAGCCTGAATGAACCACGAGAAGGGGCGCATGCTAGCAGCCTGCTCACCGTTGATCTCCACCATCTCAGGCGAAGGCATGCCAAGGAGGTCGCCCTCGGTCATCTGCGAAGCTCGACGCTCCACAACGGGCAGACCCAACATTTTGGCAATCTGGTAGACCACCTCGGATTTGCCGACACCGTGACGTCCACGGAGCAGGAGAGGGTTGCGGTTTTCAATGACGTAGGGCGCGCATTGGAGAAAGGTTTTAAAATCGATTGCCATGTTCTCGTGTGTCCTTTTTCGACCGTTTCTATATGTATTATCTCATATCTGAGACGTTTTGTCAAGAGGTTTTTTGCTTTTTTTCTACTGGTCGACCCATGTGACTTGGTATCGTTCAGCCGGCTTGCCGTAGCTATCCACGAACATGTCGTCCACTTCAGGTCCCGCGCCGGTCAGCCATTTCGCAGGTACGCTTGCCTCGATTGCTTCGCGAGAAACGCGACCCAACACTTTGACGTGGAGTCCTTCGCTAACAGTCCCGACGTCATTTACAATACCAGCCGGGTCGCATGGAAAGCCAACAGCCTGTTCGCGGCTGAAATCTTTCATGGCGCGTACACGCAGGGCTTGTCGCATGCGAACATGCGTGGGCTGAAAAGTGAGGTTTCCCCAATTAATTCCAGTAATTAGCACAACCTGCTTTGGCTTGTCGCCCCAGGAGCGCCGCCTTTGCATTTCAACCAGCGCGCCAATGCCTAGGCCGAGATTGTTGAAGAATTCAACGACGTTCTGACGCCACTGCTTGTTCTTCGCAATCGTCGCAACCTTGTCAGACTTGAGATACGCGCATGTCCGACGTGTATGACCAGCCTCTCGACAATAGCCACAAGCACGCTTCGAACGCTCCGCTTTCTTTCGCTCGTAGTTCTTGACGAACCATGAATCGGGGTCTTCCAGCTTGGCGCGCTCGTAGCGCTCCTTTTCTCGTGGGCACTTCGACTTGTTGTGGCCGCTTTCCCAGCAATTGCTGCATCGGACGGTTCGAACGTACTTTCCATTTTCATCTGTTCGATATGCCATTTTATGTCCTTTTCCTAGTTCTTGTCTACCATTATATCAAAAAGGGAGGCTGTTGTCAACAACTTTCTTTGCTTTGTTGGGCTTCTTGCACTTTTTCACGTGCCGCTCTTCACACTCAACCACTTTCACTGAGCCATATGGCAATATCTTGTATGGTTTCGCACCCTTGGCCGCGCTGACGATGTCACCACTAGAAGCGATGACCACGCAGGGCATGCCGTTGGCCTGCTTGCGAAGCTTCCGTTCCGCCGTGCTTCGAAACTCCACAACAGAGCCAACAGCGTATTTGGGTGCAGCATCATGCGTCGCGACGACTTTCAGGGCGTACTTGTTCTGGCACATCTTCTTCCAAGCCTTCTCAGAAGGCACGTAAGAAGGGTCCTCAACGACGTTTGTTGCCAGTCCGGTGAAATAGCCGGCCTTGAGGTAGTATTTCGCGCAGATGAGCGCGATTCGACGCTTCTCGTCGTCGTAATCGGCAACCCATGCAGCACTAGCTTTTCTAGCGTTGGTCGACAACTTCTGCTGCTCGATGCGCTCAAAAATATCAACCTGCTTGGGGGAGAGGCGACCTCGTTTGCTGAACTGCTCCAACAGGCTCTCAACGAAGCCATTCTCCCACGGGGAAAGGAGGTTCGCGTTTTTGGTTGCCAACTGGAGGCGCTGCTTGAGGGAATCAGGGTTCATCGATGTCGTTCCTTTTCGACCGTTTCTACATGTATTATCTCATAATAAGTACGGTTTGTCAAGGGTTTTCTCACTTTTTTTTTGGCTCCGCAGGTAGGATTCGAACCTACAACCCTCCGGTTAACAGCCGGATACTCTACCGTTGAGCTACTGCAGAATAAACGTTTTATTTCAGTTGTTTAGCAGATGTTACCAGCAACATAATAGGCCCAGCCATCGTCATTAGAATCACGCAAAAGATCGTAATGATCTCGTGCAGTTTCCCAGTCCTCCTCGGTCGAACGTTCCTTGATGGCAAACAACGGTTCGCCGGTCATCTTGTCAATGCTCACATCGAGAAGGCCTTCATCGTGCATGACAAGGAGCGCTTCAGCCATCTCGATGGCCTCGTCGTCGTCGTTGGTCAAAAGCTGAGTCGTAATATATTCGCGAATCGGGTCCATGTCGTCATCCTTTTGCCCGTCAGGGCTTTCAAGTTTCTAGGAACATTATCTCACATCCAGGTGAGATTGTCAAGAAGTTTTTTCAAGTTTTTACGTTAAAAGCATCATGCCGCAGTGAGCCAGTGCGAAGCAGCACAACACCCAAGCAACTGATATTGCTAATTGTTTGGGTGTGCTGCCGGCAAACATTCTAGCGCTGGCCCATTCCAGAAAGCCCACAAGCGTCAAGAAAGCGCTTGTTGTCGAAACGAGGGTTAACCCTCATAAAAGCCTGCGCGAAGTCGAGAGCCATGGCTTTTGCCGTTGGGCTTGTGCTGTGCATCTTGACGATATCTGCAATCATTTGAAAGTCTTTGCGGGTCATGTACTTGTCCTATTGAAATTATTGACAAAAAAAGTGGCGCTTTTATTGCGCCATGCTTTCTGGGCAGCACTAAACCTCTCCTATAAGGGCTGACCCCATACAGCTTAGGGGTAACATTCAGAGCATTTTCTTCTCCCGGTTCCTCAACCTCTTGACACCATTATAACACGTGGCTCGCTGGTTGTCAAGAGGTTTTTCATCTTTTTTTACCAGGGCAACCCTTTCGTTTGAAAATCAAGAAAAGTGATTCGTCCCTCTTCATCCTCTTGTGCGCCAACCTTGAACGCGGCCACAAGACGACGGCACAACTCTTCGCGCTCCTCCGCAACATCCAAGCAAACACCGTCGCTCATCTCAAGCGTGAGCATGACAGTGTGAAAAAGATTCTCGGTGCTAGTCATTTCTACGTCGTCTCCTTCGACCATCTGCATACATTATCTCACATCTGGAGCCAGATGTCAAGAAGAAAATGCAACTTTTTTGTCACTCCGGTAATAAACAACGCACTTGTCGCTGTTCCAGCCAGTGCGACCGAAAACCTCTCCGTCATATTTCAGAGCGCTCGGTGATTGACCGAATGCTGCCCAATCGCGGCAGTCGAGTGTCACAACTTTGACACCACCGGGCAAAGTCTCCACGGACTTGACGCTGAGAGCGTTTTCAAGGGGCTTTGCGGTTTTCACTTTCAACCCTCCTCGGAAGTATCATCTATCCGGCACTGAGCGGCGTAACGCTCCGACTCCCAGCGCGCAGCTTCCAGGAGCGCGTAGATGTCGTTCCACAACCAGCGCCTCACATCCTCGCGAAGCTCGGAAGTCGAATACTCGTGGAGGTCTTCGTCAGACACCTCCCAGCACTCAGAGAGATGTGCAATCAATTCTTTTCTCGACGCACTCTCAAGCTCGCTCATTGTCATTTCCATTTGCTGCGCTCCTTTCTCGACGTTACTTATACATTCTCATTTATTTTTTTTTAATTGTCAAGAGAAAAGCGGGGTCCAAAGCGAAAAGCCCTGGACCCCTTTCCCCTCTCACGAATTCTATTCCTCGGTGCCTCCCAGAAGCGGAATGATAACCTCTCGAACGCGAGCGTGAAAGCCAACGATGTTGTCCTTGCTGCTAGCAGCGTGCTTCCCAACGGCAGACCAAAGCTTCATCGCGATTTCAGCCGGCAGAAGCTTGAAGTATTCCGCCAAGTTATCGAGTTGGGCAGCGGACAAGTCTTCCGACAAGGCCCCCGCAGCATCGATTTTCTCAACCATTGCGGCATGTTCGTTAATGTCGAAGTTCTTGGTCTTGTCGACCTGTCCTTCATTAACAACCTGCTCCCACGTCACTTGTCGGTCATAGGCCTTGAAGAAGTCCAGAAGCGACACGGCAGCCTCCAAGCCACAATGAGCCTGGCTGAGCGTGAAAAAGACGGTCTGGTCTGCGTTTTCCTCCAGCAGAGACCCGTTGACCAGGCAATCGTTCAGCCGCTTCCAGCTTCGTCGCGACGGATAGACCTTGTTGGGCTCGTAGTCGTCCGAATGCTCCAAGTGAGCCCGGTTCTGGTTGATGAAGTCCCAAACGAGACCATGCACCCCTTTTCCAGCCTTGGTCTCACGCTCCTCGGTCGAGTTGACGAGGACCCAGCCAGCGCTTTCGCTGCTCAGCTGCGTTTCAGAAGCTTCGTTGCCCCATTCTAGCCAGTCTTCGATAGACGGCTCGACGTCGAAGACCACAAAGCGGTCCAGCTGCGCAGGGTCCATCTCATTCACCTGATACTGAGAGCCATGCTCGCCACCGTTGACGGCTGCGATGATGATGGTGCCCGGATGAAGCGTCCAGCCGGCCAGTTTGCGGCTGTCGGTCAATTCCATAATGGACTGCCCCACCTCGTGCGTCGACCGGTCAACTTCGTCCAAGAATAGGACCGTAGCCTCGGTGCACGAGCGAAGGAACCAGGAAAACGGCCGAAAATGGGAGGCCAGGTGGCCATTCACTTCGACCGATTCAGGCGAAGGCATACCCAGAAGGTCTCCTTCCGTCATCTGGCTACATCGGCGCTCAACGACCGGCAGGCCAAGCTGACTCGCCATCTGGTAGACCAACTCGCTCTTGCCAACACCGTGTCGCCCGCGAAGCATAACGGGCTTTCGCGAGTGAATGACGTAAGGCACCGCTTTGAGAAAAGTTTTAAAATCGATTGCCATGTCTCTCTATTCTCCTGTTTCGACCATCTATGAATATTCTAATTTATTTGTTTTTGGATGTCAAGAAGATTCGGTGACGACCAACGTATGCACTGCGCGATTCATTGCGTCTTCGACTGAGCGGGCACGGGCCAACTCTTCAGCGCCCATTTTGCCCTTGAATGCTGCGGAGTTGCACTCTTTGAATTCGCGCAGAAGCTCCCACAGTCCCGTCATCACGGCATCTTCCACTAGCTCCTCGGCTCTTTCGCCCTCGGCAACCGCGCCGGTGAAATTCTCTTTGAGTAGAGCCTCTGGAAGCTCAATTTCGACTTTGAATTTCTTCATTCTTTCTTCCTCGACCGTCTATAGCTATTCTAATTTATTCTTTTTTACTTGTCAACAACTATTTCATCGAGGCGCAGCCAGCCGAACCAGCCGTCTGGTGCGTCGACAAAGACCCCTGCTGCTCCATTGAAGCACTGCACCGACTTCTTCACGGCGCGGACCTTGAAGCTCGGTCCGTGTTCACGCAAGCGATTCTTTGTTCGCTGGCGAGCGTTGGGAGCAGGGACAATCAAGATGTTTTTTCCAACCATCATGTCCCTATTCTCATTTATTTCTTTTTAAATGTCAAGCATCGATTGCGAGAATTCGCTCATTGGTCTGGAAGTACTGGTAACGTAAGCAGTCTTTGGTCGTCATCCACATTCGCTGGCACTTGGACGCAACCGGTTTGGGCGCAGCCATGTCGGTGAGAACGATGTGACCGTCAAAAGCCTTTTCATTCACGTACTTAGTCGGAGCGTTGAAGTCGGTACCACCGCACATCACCCGCTCTTTCTTGACCTTCTGCCCCTTTTTCCATTCGAAGACGAGGTTCTCGTCAACTCGCGTGTCGAAAGGTACAACCGTGAAGCTGGCCAGGTCCGAAAGCTTGTTCAGTTCGCTGAAGAAAGCCACCAACATCGCATCGCTCACAGAGCCAGACTGGTCGATGGACACTGCGATGTTCGCGTGCCTGTTGACTTTCTTGCCTGGATGGATATAACGATAGCGCTTGTTGACCCTTCGCGGGGTGCTCCGACTATCAGAACGACGACTGGTCTTGATGAAGTAGCGCAGCACCTTTTTCCAGTCCACCTTGCTCTCAAGTCGAGCCATGATGTCCCTTCGCATATCGGCAGGCACTGAGCCCCAGCCAGACGAGCCCTGCCCCAGAGCCTCTTCTGCTGCCTTCTTGACGAAGTCTTTGATGCGCTCTCCAGCGATTTCACCGTTCTGGTCTCCACCTTCGCCATCGCTCCACTCATCGTGCGAGTCGAACTGCCCCTCTTTGGGCAGACCGTCGCTGCCCGCGCCTCCGCCCTCTCCTTCCTCGTCCTCTTCGCCTTTGCCTTTGCCTTTGCCTTTCTCCTTTTCCTGGTCCTTCATCTTTTTGAGGAGCAGCGCAAGATACTGTTCTGCGCTCAGGCCTTTCGGAAAATCGGCAAAGTGACCGACACCGGGCATCAAACAACCTTCCGGCAGACCCGGAAGATGCGAATTAATCGCAAGGTCCGTCGCGAAGTTCCAGACGCGAGGCCCAATATCCTTTGGTTTCCGGCCAGTTACGTGCTCGAAAATCAAGTGATAAAACTCGTGCATCAGCACCGCGAGCCGCTCTTCATCCGTCAATTTCAGAAAGAATTCGGGATTGTAGAGCATCTCAAACTGAAGGCTTTGCGGGTTAACCCGAACGCCAGCAGTCGGAATGAGCGTGCTCGGCATCTTATTAATCCTGCGCGAAAGGGCCGCGAAAAAAGGCTCGCGTTCCAGCAGCTTCAGGATGTGATGGTCAAGATTAAATGTCTTTGCTTCGTTCATCATGATACCATTCTCATTTATTTCTTTTTCTTTGTCAAGCTCAAAGTGAAATTTCCTCGACAGGCTTGATAAGCTTTGATTTTATTGCCTTTTTCTTCGGGACCTTGAACTTCTTGATGTAACGTTCTTCAATTTCAATAACTTCCATCGTAGTGGAAGGCAAAAGCCTGTAAATCCGGCAACCTGCGCAGGCGGTCTTCACGCGGCTGGTGGCTTCGACCACAAACAGCGGAATATCTTTGAGGGCTTGGTATTGCCTGTAGCTCATCGCCTTGCGCGCGCCCGGTCGAAACTGAACCGTGTCGCTGGCCGAGTATTTGGGTTCTGCGCCTAGCTCGTTGAGCACACGCTGAGCATATTTATTCTCGACAATCTTCTTGTAATTCCGCTCACTTGGAATCATGTCGGGATTGGCCTTTGCCTGGTCGAGAAGGTAGCCGTAGTAGCGTGGAGTGCTTTTATCGTAATAATTACAGGCAGTTTTCCACGCCCAGGCCTTGGCTTCATCCCAATTGGCTTCCCAGTTGGGGTCAGCCGGAACAGCGTTCTTCGCCTTTTTTTCGATGCGCTCGACAATTTCTATCTGACGATACGAAAGACGACGCCCGCGAGCAATCTGCTCGGAAACCGACTCGATGTAACCTTGTTCCCATTGCGAGAGGCAGTCACCTTTTTTGCTGATTTTCTCGATGCGTTGCCGGGTCTCGTCTGGTTCCATCGTTTTCCTCTTCCCTCATCGTTTCTATAGCTATTCTAAATAGTTTTTTTTTCTTTGTCAAGCACTTTCGGAAAGGACTTCCAGCATATCGGTGATGAAGAAGTCGGTATCGCTTGGAAACATTACGGGTGTTTCACCATCGTCCGCTTTCCGGCCGTTTAGGTATGGCCCCAGAACAAGCCCAACTTCGAAAAAATAGGGAAAGCAGCGGCGACGGTATTCAGGCTCGCCGCTTTTATCTTTAAACCTAACTAAATCACCGACTTTCACTGATTACCTCACAATCAGAAGCAACCAGCCAAGCTATGCTGCCGTTATCATTAAACACTTTCACAGTTCCACCCTCGACGTTGATATACAAGACTGTCGCGATGCAACCTGTCACATACCTAATCAAA
>Ga0080013_1005981_pt1 | contig 11045 bp, 4 predicted proteins | sample ETNvirenome_6_85_FD_69236 | JGI IMG/M metagenome (GOLD analysis project Ga0080013, IMG submission 69236) | Marine viral communities from the Pacific Ocean - ETNP_6_85 (SPADES assembly) (version 2) | ecosystem: Environmental > Aquatic > Marine > Oceanic | place: Pacific Ocean | collected 2013-06-19
TCCCGTAATTCCACAAAATCAAGTTGATCCATTTGCACCACCAAAAGGTGGTGGTGGATTACCTCCCCCACCTGACATACAACCTCCTAAAGGCGGTGGAACTAGTCCAACTGTTCCAAGTGTTCCTGCAGCACAACCATCAGTGCCAGCAGAAGAACCTTGGCAAGATAATGCAGTAGGTGCTGGTACGTCATCTTTTCAAAATCCATATACTAATATATCTGGAGAGATGGGTAGTGGAATAGATTATTTAAGAGAACAAGGAATAAATGTTGGAGATAATTATGCAAAATATTTTCGAGATTATGATCCAACTGAAGAACGTGCTGCAATACAACAACATGGATTAGGACAAGACACATCAATGGCTGCAGCAAGAAGTAATTTAATGCAAATGACACAACAAGGTCTTGGTAGTGGTTTCGGTGGAGTAGGATTTGGTGGTGCTGGAGCAAGTGGTGTACGTAGTCAGTTCGGTCTAGGTGCACAACAAGCAGGATTATCTCTAAGAGGAGATATATATGGAATGAGAAGAGATCAAGAAGAAGATTGGTGGGATACATTAGCTAGCGTAGAACAACGTAGAGGTGAAATGTTTGGATTTGGTGTTGGTGGTTATAACGATTTAACACCAGAACAAAAAGATCAACTTGAAGGTTCAGGATTTGGTGGTCAATATACTGGAGTTGTTCCACCTACAGGCGGTGTAGGCGGTGTAGGTGGAGGATATACTACAACAGATCCTACAGCTCCTGAAACAGAATGGTGGCAAACATATGGATCATAAGTGCATAAAAATTAAAAAGGAGTTTTAATATGGCATACGAAGAAGGGCAGTATATAAATCAGTTTTTAAATACAATGCCTCAACAATTGTTAGCACATAGTCGCTACAAAGAAGGTCAAAGACAGTTCGATGAAAGTCTAAGTCAAAGAGATAGACAATTGCTTCAAAGAGATAAACAGTTCGATGAAAGTCTAAGTCAAAGAGATAGACAGCTTGCAGAAAGAACTAGGCAATTTGATATATCATCAAAACAGAGAGCAAAAGAATCAAGACAAAGATCGAGACAATATGATGATGCAAGATCATTAAGAGAAAAAGAATTTAATTTAAGAAAAGAAGCAGATGAACGTAAAAGAGATGAAAAAGCTCTATTAGATCTTATAGTTAGAGGTCAACATAAGATAGATGTTGATAAATCAGACGCACAAGCAAGAAAAAATACACTTTTAGAAGATGTGCCTCTTGGAACAGGATTATGGAAAGCTCTTCCTTGGACAGAAACTGTAGACGAATGGGCACAAAGAGAAGCTGGTTTTCCTGATATTCCTGATATGTTACCCATACCTGAAGGAGAAATAAGTCTTCAGCTATGGCAATTACTACAGTCTCTTCCTGCTTATCATGCTCCAATAAAAAATGTTCAGGATGCAAGAATGAATTTACTAAATATGACAGGAGGTCAATAATGAATTCAAGTCAAATATTAGCAATTATTACTGCTTACAATAATGATCCTAGAAGTTTTACGGATAAAGATGCAGAATTAATAGCTATGCTTTCTAAAATGAGTGGTATTGATATGAGAAGAGATGTTCACATGAAATCAAAACCTTTCCAAAAACTTGGATTTAATTTGGCAGATGTAGGTATGATGGGAATGTTACCTGACGAATGGGAACCAATGTCTGCAGGCGAGCCTTTTTTTGGTGAAACAAAAGGAGAAAAAATAGCTGGTAACGTAGGAAGTTTACTAGGTGTTGCAGCAGGAGTTGGAGGTATATATGGAACTGGTATGGCTTTTGCTAAAGGAGCAAGAGGATTAAAAAGTTTAGTAAAAAATCCAGAATTTATATCTGGAATGAAGAATCCTTTTGGTGGCTCTATAAAACAGGCTAGATCTGGACTTTCTAATCTACCAAGTAAGGTTGCCCAGTCAAGACGTTTACCACAAATGCCTGAAAATCCAAATAATCTATTTAACCTATTAGATGATTTAGGAAACGCCCCTAATTATAATATATTTTAATGCATGTCTAACGGTTTTGATCCCAGAAGAGTACAGGGTCTCATTGACACGTATAGGGGAAACCCTATGTTGTTTACAGATGACCAACTTGATGAGTTAGAACAACTCGCTCAACAAGTAGCAATTCCTTTTAAAAGAATAGAAAATAACTTTGATTTAAAACGCACTGCAGAAATAGCTGTAGGTGGTATGTTTGAAGGTCTTACTACAATACCACTTGGACCTGAGCCCAGAAACAGCTATGAAGCTATTGCTCATTCTATAGGTCATTTAATAGGTTTTGCACCTGCTATTACTTCCATACCTTTAAGAGGTTTAGCTAAGGGTGCATCTAAGTTGGGTCTAAAAGGAGTTCAACGTGGTTTAGAGTCAGGTGCTTTAAGTGCACAGGTAGTAAATAAATATTCAGTTCCAATGTTCTTTGGAGATAGAGCCAGTAGTTTAGTTAACAAAGGTATAGCTAAAGCTGGATTAGAAACTATGGAATTTATGAAACACGGTGCTGGTGCTAGGGGAGTATTAGATCAAGCGATTCATCTAGGTACAGCTAGTGCAGTAAGTTCTATATGGGGAGGACCAGATGAAATACTTAATTCAATGATACATGGTTCATTAGCTGGTGGTGCATTTGGTGGGTTAGGTAACTTTACTCGTATAGGTAAAATGCTAAAAAGTAAAAACGTTGAAAATCATAAGCAAGCTGAGCAAATGATTAAAGCTGGCGTAGGTTCTATGATAACAGGATTACCTACTACGCTACAAGATCAACCTATTGAAATGCAAATATATCAATATTTATTAGGTGGGTTCTTTGGTTATACTGCTAGACCATCCTATGAAAGAGAAGGTCAGAAGTTTTGGGCTGAGTCAATGTCAAATGGTTCTCCTGATACTGTTTTTTATCCACATAAAAATCCTGAGTGGAAGAATATGTCTAAAAAAACTAAAGATTATATTAATGAGCAAGTAGCAGAACAAGCTCGTACAACTTTAGCAAAGACACAGGCTTGGGGAGACCCTCAAGACCCTAAAACAACTGCTGCTATTGAACAGCATTTATATGATACAGCTAAAAGTAGATATGGTAGGGAGCCAACAAAAGAAGAGATAAATACTATAGCTAAAGAACAAGCTGGAGATATAGTATATGATGGTATTACAATTAATCTAGATCAGTTTGAGCAGCCATTACCTGAATTTGGAGAAGATCCAAGACAGGGATTTAAAGGACAAATATTAGTAGAGATATTTCCTGATGGAACAGTAGAAGCAAAGCCACGTAAAGGTGACTATTGGGGTGCAAGAATGGATGAAAAAGTTCCCGTTGATACTGAAGGAAAAGACTTGGGTGCACCAGCTGAAAATTTTGATGGAAGAAGAATAGGTACAATTAAATATATAAATACCAATGGTGATAAAAATAGAACAAGTGGATTTATTGTAGCAAAAAAACCTTTTGCTGGTAAACCTAATTGGGAGACTGGAACAATAGATGAATTTGTATCTAAGAAAGATTGGTATAATATTGAGCATCATCTTAATTCTAAGAATACCTATATAGATGGTGGAGTTAAAGATAAGGGTATATTAAAGGTAAGTGAATATCATACAGACGCAAAGCAAATATCTGTAGAGCAACTTATTGATACTCTTGCTAGAGGTAAATTAAAATCATTACCTAATGTAGAACAATTAAGTAAAGCTGAACAACATTTAGAACTAAAGAAATTTAGACAAGAAATAACTGAAAGTTTTAATGATAGTCTTCAAAAAGAATTTGAATGGTTTGGCGATGCTCTTGAAACACAACAAATGAAAGACACAGTAACTGCTAACCATGAAAGACAATGGAAAAGTAATGTTCTTTGGGAAGCACAACGTCATGATTTATATAGACAAGGTGGAGATGAACGTGGGTTTACTGAAATAGGTAGGCTAATGGAGCCAGAAATAGGTGCTAGAAACGTAGTTGATAGGAATAAACGAGAACAGTTAATGCATACAAAAAGTATGCCTGTTAACTTTAATATTGATGGAAAGAATACGTTAAATATTGCAGTATTAAATGATTGGGTTCCTGATATTAAAGAGCATCCAGATATGTACTACAAAGATAGTAATGGTATTGATAGACCATATGGATCTGAAACAGACGGCAGCATTTATTTTAGACACAAAGTTTTTGATGATGTTATTAATGAATCTGGATATATAGATCCTAATACTAAAGAAGCATTTAAAGATTTAATGATAGATGCTGGTATGTTAAAGCCTGTTATAACTAGTAGGCTAGGTTCAGATGTTTTATTAGTTAAATCAGCTGGTAGAAGAGCTAGTGATGCTATGAATAGATACATGGAAGCCAATGGTCTTGATGTAATTGTAATGGATTCTGCTGCTAAGCATAAAGGAATAATACAGGGTAGTAATTATGATTTTGTAGATGGAGAATACAGATCAGACCCTTTAGATATAAAACAGATTCCTGTTAGCGATTTACGATTAGACTTAGGTGTATATGAAAATACTTCTAAGTCTATTAAACCTCAGTTAATTGTAAGGCAGCTATTTGGTAATACAAATGAAGAACAATTTCCTAAAGGTTTTGTTGACTTCATTTTCAACGAAATATACGAGCCATTAATTAACGGTGATCCTATAGTTAATAAAAGTATTACTTCTTATTTAAAAGACCCTAATACTAAAATAGATTTAAAGAAAATAAACGTAGATGATGTATCTATAGAGAATATTCATAAGATAATACAGGGAGATAATGATTTAGCAACTAAAGTTAGAAATCATATATTAAAAGCAGATACTGAAAGACAGGATGCGGAACCTGACTTAAATTTTACAGATGACGCTTTTCGTGATTATGTATATAGAAATATGCGTGTTGTTAATACAGTAGGAGCTACTTCTGCTGTAGCGTATGAGTTTAAACCTACTAACAAAATGTTTATAGATGCTTACAAGCGATATGTTATCGATAGGTATTTAAGACCTAGATGGAAATATTCTGGTAAGGGTTGGTTGGCTCCATACGATGTAGAATATATTAAAGGGGATATGAAACTAAAGTCTGGTGAGTTTATGGCTGATGATAACCATAAGAATTTTCCAGTAAAAATAGATATAGATTTATTCAAGGAAGTTTTTCCAAAACACAAAGGAGGTGTTACTCTTGGTAATCTCATGGCTGCGAAAGAAAGAATTCAAGATCCGAGTGTGGTTAATCAGCTCAAAAGCAGGGGAAAATACAGCAAGGTTAACAAAGCTATTAACGATGCTTTTGATTTTATGGTTATTCGTGTACCAGCCGATTCAGCAAGCGGTGCACGGGTACTACGATTTAAGGGCTTCACTGGTAGGAAAGGTAATGCCCTTATTACTCATCCACGTGATGATGCCTATTTGGGTGGTGCAGATAAAGATTCAGATTCTGCTTTCATGTACCATGGATTTGATAAAAAGATTCTCAAAGCTTACAGAGATCTCAATTCCGAATGGGAGAAAGATGGTAGAGTGATTGATGGTAAATCTCGTGAATTAGATTCATTGTTTGGACAAGGAGATACTGCTGCTTATGAAACTAAAGCTAGTATTTTTTCTCCATCAATGAGAAAGACAGTAGCTAAGAATGTATTTCATGGTAACCATGGCATAGGTTGGGCTATTAATAATAGATTAGCAATACAATCTTTAATTGATTCAGCTAATGCTAATAAAGGAAAACTAAGTGTACCTGTATATACTAAAGCTGGAAAATTAAAGGGTACGTATTCTCTAGAATTAAAACCTAACGGTGGGTATGAAATGCGTAAGCTAGCTAGAGAAATGTTAAATAGATCCGCTGATGCTGGTAACTATCCTAATATGATTTCTTATGTTAAGTTTCCTCAGATGTTGTTTGATTCTGCATTTACAGGAAAGTTTAAACCTGAAGCTTGGTTTAAAAAGTATGCAGAAAAACAAGGATTTGATATAGAAAGTGAAATAAAGTATTCTGATATTAAAAGTTCTGCAGCAGGTGATGTTGCAAAAATAGTTTCATCTTTTAAGCCTAACGCTAAAAGTAAAATACAAGACGGGGCTTCTATGTCTTTTGATGAGTTTCAACATATATTAAAACAACATGGGAAATCATCGCACCCAGCTCTTATTTCTAAACTAGCTAACAAAGCATATAAAGACGGGGTTGGTGATTTAGCGTTCACCAGATTATATGATAATAATATAAAATTAGTTAATCAATTGAATACATTATTAAATAAAGATTCTCTAGCCAGAGAATTATCTGGTTTTACACAAGCTGGTTTATCTAAAAACCTAGAAGCTGCTAAAATTAGAGCGAAAGAAAGTGGTAATTGGAACCAGTTAAATGAAATCTTAATGAAAGAAAATCATAAGATAGCAAGTTTCTTATCTTTAGTTAAGAAGGGGCATCAAATTGAAAAAGAAATTTTGGATGCAGGTGGAAGTAGAGAAAAGGTTATACGTAATTTAAAAATTATTAGATCAGAAGCTGATAAGCTAAAACTAAAATATAGAAATATTGATAAACGAAACGATCAAGAATCAACTAATAGTTATTTTTCTGACTTTGATGCTGAACTTAGAGATTTAAAAGTAAATCTACAGCTAAGATTAGAAAAAGATTCCAATGCTAGTATATATTTAGATTTTTTAGATCAATATATGTTAAGTCCTTTTGCTAAAGGACAGCCCTATGGTTTGTTTAGTCGAATACCTTGGCAGTCATCCGTAATATCTAATAAAGCTATTAAAGATTTCTTTGGGGAGTTAGATAAGGTTAGCAAGCTAGCAGCATTACCTGAAGAAACTCAGACTCCACAGATAAATAAATTTATAGATTATATGCATCAGCCGTCTTCGTTTAATAAGATCAATGAGAGTTTTGCTAAGGTAGATAAAAGGTTTGTAGAATTTGAAGGAAAACCTTTAGTAGGTGGGGAGAAGTTTGAAGCATCTGTTGAAAGATTAAAGCAGCATATGTCAGAGCATCCTTTCTGGAGTCAACATCCAGAAGATGCTTTTTATGAGTTCACCAGTACATTTGAAGTAGCTGGTAGAGATTTTTCAACTATTACTAGGGGTGATATAGGAAATCTTTTACGTTATTTTGAGTATTACAATCCTAAAAATAAACGTAGTTGGATTGATCAAATGGTAAATGATAATTTTCCCAATACCAAAGCTAGGGACCCTATGAGAGTTCAGAGAATATTCTATTACAATAGACCTATTACTCTAGATAAAAAGACAGCTGCATATGAAGCTATAGTATTTGGTGAGATGAATGTGCCAGTTAAAACTTCCGATGGTGTAGTTATTAAAAAAGTAAAAAGAGTTTTATCTACACATGGTAGTATGCGTGATTGGTTATCTAAAATGGTAACTCAAACAGAAAATGAAGCTACTATTGTACATGACAAAATGGATAAAGATACATATAAAACAATTGGCGGTCTTACTCCTAATGAAAGAGTAGAATTATTTAATAACGTAATTGATGTGATGGAAGGAAAGATCAGTAAAGAATCATTAAAGGATTATTTTAAAAAAGAATTTACAGTAGTAATAGATCCTAAGACTAAAGAGAAAAAAACATGGTCTGGCAAGCAAATGTTTGATTCTTTAACTACTACAGTTAAAAATGATTTAGAATCCTTCTCTAAGGAATATATCCATGAAATGAGAAATAAAGTAAGATTGTCTGAGAATGAAGGAGAAGGGTGGAAGCAGTTAGATAAAGACATTGCTAGTAAATCTTTAGTTAGACTCAATGAATATATGATATGGAAGAATGGTATTTTTGATTATGATAATTTTCATAGAAAAGTTATAAAACCTGTATGGGAAGGTAAGCCTGTACCTAAAAACTTGCCTATGGAGTCTATTTTAAGAGCACAGTATGAATATATGTTAAATAAAAAAGCTGCTAAGTCAGGTGGTAGTAAGAAACAATATACTATTAGAGATAGAAATAAGAATCCATTTAACCACATTGGTATTATAGATAGAGAATCTTATTTCCCGCATGTTTGGAGAGAGAGAATTGGTAAGAGTTTTACTAAAGCAGAGAAAGCTGAACTCGATAAATACTTTAATGATAAAGTGCAATCAGAATACGATAAAGTATTAAGTAGTCCTAAACTATACAATGAATGGATAGTAGAGATTGCAAGATCTTTACCTGCTATGAGTAAAATGCAGCAAAAGAAATTAGATATTATTTTAAAAGATTATAAAAGCACAGGTAATAAAGAAGAATTAAATAAGATTATTAAGCATAATATAGGTGCTATTGTTAAATATGAGAACGATGCATTCTCACATTCTACCTTATTTGGCGAAAAACACATGTTTGACGCTACTTTTGATGTTAATTGGGACAGATCCTTGCCTGAGATAGAAAAGACCCTTAAAGACATAGGTTTTTATTCAAGGACAAGTAACTTATTAGAAAGAGATTCTAATATGCCAGCTTATATGCGTGAATATGAAGCATTAAAAGCATATAAAGAATCAATTGTGAAGTCAAGATTAAAAAATCTTGGATCATTAATGGCTAACGCTCAGATAGATGGGATGATAAAGAATAAACCATTTGGTAAATACACAAAAGACCATGCGGAATTTTATCGTATGTATTTACGTGATGTATTAGGATACAGAACTACTTTTTCTGAATGGGTATTAGAAGCAATGCATAATAGCGATCCATTAAAGCTGAAAAAGAATATGTACTATGGTACTAGCGATCATAATATAATTAATCAGTTAGATAGAATAGCTAATTTTTTTGGTGGTTCATTACCCTTTAAAATACCTAGAGCTGAACAAGCTAGACACGAATACTTTTCTAGGCTTATACATAAGTATGGGGCATTAGAGGCTCAGTTTCAATTATTAACATTACTTGCTAATACTGGTACAGCTACTGGTAATTTATTTGGTGGTTCATTAAATACTATTACGAAAACTGGTTTGAGAAATTTTACTAGAGCATCTAATTTTAAATGGTTAAAGAAGAATTTACTTTTTGATGCAGATGGGACACCAGTTTTATATTTAAACAATGGTAAACCTGTTGAAACAAAAGCAGATTTAAAGAAGTGGCTAGTAGAAAAAGGGGTTATTGAACAGTATATAAGAAATGAATTAGAGGTAAACCCTAAAGTAAAGTCAATAAAGAATCAACGTGCAGTAAAACAATTTGCAGAAGACTTTATACAGTTATTAAAACGTAATCCAAGTCCTAATAAGGCAACTATAAAAGAACTTGCTGATCGATATGGTATATGGGATGCAGTTGTAAAAACAGGTGCATTTCCTATGCAAGCCTCTGAAGTTTGGTTACGTAATAATTCGTTTCTTTCTCATCTCTTACAACAAAGAGATGCTTTTCACGGAATGGCTGGTGAGGTTGATATAAACAATCAAGCGTTTATAGATCAAGCCTTACGTGGGGTAGAAGCTACACAGTTTGTGTATCATAGCGTAGGTCGTTCTGCGTTTATGAGAACTGCTACAGGTAAAGTATTAACAAGGTTTAAGAACTTTGTTCAAAACCAGATAGGATTTCAGCGTGAAATATATAAACAAGCTAGAATGTATGGGTTTGAAAAAGGTACTAAACCATACGAAGATTTTGAAAGATTATTTATAATTAATGCTATGCTTATGGCTTTAGGTGCAGTGTTTACATACAGTTTATTTGATACTGTAACTCCCCCTCCATTTGATTGGATGAGAGAAATGGCTGAATTACTCTATGGCGACAGGAAGGAGCGAGAGAGAGCTTTCTATGGAACATATCCAAGAGCTATTGCTCCGTTGCAAATAGCAACTCCTCCTATTGCACGTGTACCTCAGTCACTTGCTATGGTATTAAACGGTGACTGGGACCGATTTACAGACTATTACATATATACTCTATTCCCTTTTGGAAGAGTAGCAAGATCGTTAGATAAAACTTTTGATGAACCATACGGAACAACTTTTGGCAGAGGAATGCAGCAGTTCTTCCGTATACCAACAGATAAATTTGTTGCTAGATATGATAAAGCTCAACTAGAAAAGATGCGTAAAGAATACATAGAAAACAATCTAGATGAAATGAGTGAAGACTTAGGTAATGAATGGGATAATAAAGAAAATTAATCATGGCTAAAGATCAATTTGGATTTGGAACAGAGAGAAAAGACTCTGAAGCAACTGTATTTAGTAGGCTGGGGCATTCTCTAATTCCACAATTAGGTATTGAAGGTTCAAAAGCTGCTATATCGTTAGCTTTACAATCGGATGCAAGGAGACCAGAATACTCAGCTATTGTGAAAGAGCTTGAAAAACTTGCACCAAAAGGTGTGAAAGTAAGAAGTATAGATGTATCTAAAAAACCCTTTGAAGTATTAAAAAACCCTATAGCAGGTGCTCATTATAATCCATCTACAAAGACAGCTTACACTGCACAAAGAGGAATAAATCCAAATCCTGGACTACTTGCTCATGAACTTGGGCACGCTAAACAATACACAAATCCATCGTCTTTAATTAATAAATTACAAGCCCCTAGCAGATTAGCTAATTATTATAATTTAACAAGTATACCTCTTTTATTTGCAAAAGATGAAAGCACTGCCAAAACTATGGCAGGAGTTGGTACTGCAGCGTCTGTACCTTTGTTTGCACATGAAATGGATGCATCTATAAAAGGAAGAAAAATGTTAATGAAGGCTGCAAGTAAAAGTGGTAATAAACTTGGGTTTTTAAGATCTCTAGCTCCATTTAAGGGTATGCCAACATATTTACTTGCTTTAGCAAGTCCATATTTAATGTATAAATACTTAAAATCAAAAGGTCAATATAAGGAGAACAAAAATGGCAAATAAAAACAATCCATTTTCATCATACTATAACTATCCAAAAGCTTGGGGTGAAGCTCCAGCAGAAGAAAGGTGGCATTCTGATCCTTCAGAACAAGGA
>Ga0080013_1005982_pt1 | contig 11045 bp, 16 predicted proteins | sample ETNvirenome_6_85_FD_69236 | JGI IMG/M metagenome (GOLD analysis project Ga0080013, IMG submission 69236) | Marine viral communities from the Pacific Ocean - ETNP_6_85 (SPADES assembly) (version 2) | ecosystem: Environmental > Aquatic > Marine > Oceanic | place: Pacific Ocean | collected 2013-06-19
GTTGTCGCTCTTAATGTACTCAAAGTTGGTAGGGTCCATGTTTAATAACGTAAAGACATCGCCATATCTGCGAGCGAATTGTTCAAAGGTCATCACAAACAAGAAGTGGAATTGCTCTCTGGTCTTTTCGACCACTTCGCTGGGGACGCCAAGCTTGCTTAAGTTTTTGAGAGCCTTCTTGAAAGCGCGCGGCCATTGACCCATCGGCTTGTTGGGTACCACACCCTCGGCATAAGCCACATCTTGAATGATATATAGAATTCTCTTGCGCTTGGCTTCGGGACTAAGCTCCCCTTTGGATTCTTCGCCCGGTTCGGGGGGGCCCTCCCATGCCTGCTCATCGGTATAATCCGAGAGGATATTAAGCAACTTCAGACCAAATTGCGTGGCAGTTTCTCCGCGTTCTTGACCGCGCACAGGAATGCTATGAAGGCGCGTGTCCTTCCATTGGTGGCCCATCCAGGTCTTTGCTTTTTCGGTTGCATTTGGAAGCGTGGCTTCGATGCGGTCGATGACCACTTCTGGGAGTCCGATATCTCGGACGCCCTCTGTTAATACGTCTTCGCGTATATAGTTGAACCATTTATCGGTTGCGTAACTCATTAATTTTTACCTCAACACTGTAAATAGTTGCTTATTTTACATTACTTCCAAAAGAGTTGGACTGCTATAATTAGGCATGACAAGAAAGTACATATTAAAGTTTTGGTGGTGAGCATGCTCTCTTGCATAAAGTGCCATGTTAATAGTGGGAAGATCAGATAGGAAGCGGCGAATGCCAAAAACCGAGAACTCCACAACAGTCCGGTTTCTGCCACCACTAACTTAGTTCCCGTTAAAAAACACATCCCCACGGGAATTGAGTATAGGGCGACTGTGAGCCACGGGTGTTGGCGCCACCATTCCCACACAAATTGTGAATTAAGTTGGAACCATGCTAAGGTGTGCCCCGCAATGAAGAATCCCATTCCGGCTATCAATTTAAAAGTTGGCAATGATCAACTCCTTCGGGGTGTCTGAATTTTGAATTTCTCTTCCATATTGATCTATTTGGGTTATATTATACCCTTTGTATAGTTTTAATAACTCTGGGTGCCAATGATATAAGACAATCCATCTACGGTGCATAAGGTCGGTTGTAAGCGCCTCGTGCAGGTCGTTATGATTCAGGGTTTCATATTCTATAGCCTTGTTCTTACCGTGCTCTAATAAATTATAATTAAAACCTCCAACAGGAATAAGCAAATAATCGGAATGAGGAGATTGCATAATGTTTTTTACTACGTTTTCTTCTTTGTCGTGCTCTATATGAAAATTGGAAAGCTGCAAGTTTTTTAAAGTTGCCAGATTTAAAGGATTCAGGGAATCTTGTATTACTTTTCCATTAGAAATGCTTCCGGACTCACTTAACTGATTAAGCAGAAAAAAGAGTGCAGCCCTCACATATGGATCTTTATAATGCGCCCAATTTTCTTGTAAAATAGAAACCATGTTTTCATTCTCAAAGGAAAATACTTCCGAAGTTACAATATCATGAATCTTGCCAGAGTCCTTTAAAAGACAATCCCAAAACTCATGAATTACATATTTGCTAGTATGAGCGCAAACAAAACGTTGATGGGCACTCAATCCTATTTCTATTTCTCCGCTATAAAAAAGATAAGAATGTATAACAGTGCCGGCAGGAATCTTTTTTTTAAGCTCGTTTAGACAGTTAAAGTTCCGGGAAAGATCTTTAATAGGGGAATTCATTCCGTACTATCTACTTCTTCTCGGAAGGCTTCTACCTTTTGTTCTAGCGAAGGAGGTAGCGGGGGGCGTTCTGGAATTTCTTCCTGTTGCGAGGTTTTAAAACCTACATATCCATTAATTAACCCATACACATCTGCTAATGTAAAATCTATGTCTGATAAGGTTCGTCGTAAATTATCAATCTGTTGAGCAGTTTCTAGTGTTAGAATGTTCTCTTTGTTAATTGTAAGTTGGAGCCCCTGCAATTGTACTATTGCGCCGGCTAAAAGGCGCACTACTTCGTCTTCATAATCATCTATGTCAACAGTATATTGTAATCTTACTCGTTGTCCCATTTTATCCTCTCAATAGTTTTGGTGTGTTTGATTTATTCAATTGTTCTTCAATGATCTCTGGGTGTCCCACCACTACGATATCTGTACCGGTGTGGCCTTTGTTGATTGTTATCTTTGAAAAAGCATGATCCGGGCGGAGGCCCGGGGCAATTGCACTTTGTTCATTTAATTGCCGCATGCGGGCTTCTTCTCGGATCATAATTACATGCTCCGGGTTTACTAATACTTCCCGCAAAGTATATTGTTGAGCAGTAGTAACTGCCCCATTAGCGCACACTTCTGTTAGTTTTATTAACATTTTTCCTCCATCGGATATACGTGTCGCTTATTGGCCACCATTTGGCGGCCGCCGACCCACAGCATAGCGCAGGTATGATCTTTCCCGTATTCTCGCAAATAGATAGCCGACATGGGCTTTTGCGTAATTATCACACAAGGGTGTTCTTCTTTATTAAATAGGTTCACTGCCTGTGGTATATAACATAAATCGCCTTCTTTCATTTTTTACTCCGTTTGTATGATCCCAAAATTGGTCGTAATCAAAGTACCAGCACAACTAGCTGCATTTTGCAGAGCACTTCGAGTTACTTTCACAGGATCAATAATTCCATTTTCATATAAGTTTATTAATTTGCCGCGGCGGAAGTCCCAACCTTGATCAGCATCGGCCTTTAATACCTGCTCTAATACTAAGTCAGGAGAGGCGCCGGCATTCAAGGCCATTTGACGAATAGGCTCTTTACAAGCTTCTTTAACAATTGAAATTCCTAGTGCCTGATCACTATTGTCAAGCTCGCTAATTCGCAATACTCTGGAAGCACGCAAAAGGGCAGTGCCTCCTCCTAAAACTATTCCTTCTTGCTGTGCAGAGTTTACAGCTTCCAGCGCATCTTCAATGCGATGCTTTTTCTCTGTCATTTCAACTTCGGTGGCGCCCCCGACTTTAATCACCCCTACCCCAGAGGCTAGTCTAACAATTCTACGTTGAATTGTTTCGCCTTCTTGAATAGAGTCTGTGTTTTGGATCATTTGTTTAAGACTCGCAATTCTCGTCTCCACTTCTTCAAAATTAGCATTACCTCCAATAATGGTGGTGCTATATTTAGTGCTCTCGATTGAATTCGCGCTCCCCAAGTCAGACAGCTTTGTATCTGCCAATTTAGTTCCACTTTCTCGGGTGATAAAGGTTGCGCCAACAGACAAAGCTAAATCTTCTAAGGTGTGTCGTCGCTCTTCTCCATAGAGAGGCGCCTTGATACCTGAAATCTTTAGGGTTCCTCGCATGGCGTTCATAATCATTGCCGCCAGTGCTTGACCTTCAAGTTCTTCTGCAACAATAACTAATGGGCGGCCCTCTCGCGCTACTAATTCTAGCAGCGGCAAGATAGGCTCGACAGCCGATATTTTATGGTCGGTTACAAAAATCAGCGGCTCTTCGTGGTGCATCATAGCACGGCGCTCATCAGTAACAAATGCTCCAGCGCAATAGCCGGAGCTAAACTTAAAACCTTCGGTTAAATCCAACGAAGTCTCAAGTGAGCGCGACTCTTCTATTGTAATAGATCCGTCTTGGCCCACCCGATCCACAGCAAGAGCAATAAGCTCTCCAATTGTAGAATCATTATTGGCCGAGATAGTCGCGATATGTGATATATCATCTGTGCTTGTAATTGGTCGAGCCGTTTCTTTAAGGTTGTTTGTAATTTCTTTAACTGCAACATCAATTCCCCTTTGTAGTTCAATCGGAGAAACCCCCGATGCAATATATTTTTGGGCTTCTCGCAAGATGGCCCGGGCCAACACAGTAGCGGTGGTAGTTCCATCGCCTGCGTCTGTGTTGGTCTGAATGGCTGCCTGTTTAATAATCTGGGCTGCTGCATTTTCAAAAGGATCCTCTAGCTCTACAAAATGAGCTACAGTAACGCCGTCTTTAGTAATAAAGGGCATTCGATCAACTTCATGTAAAAGAACATTTCTGCCTCGTGGGCCCAATGTAGATGCCACATTGTCTGTTAGCGTATTTACGCCATTCATAATTTTTTGTTGTAATTCTCTCTGGCTATTGTAAGCTCTGCTCAATTTGCACCTCTACTGTTATTATTATTATAACCTATCAACATTCAGTTGTCAACTAATTTGATTTAATTTCTTCAGTTCCTGTTGAAATCTCAGTAGAGGCTTCAATGGCTGTGTCGGCTAGTTCGTTATTTTCCAGGGCACCAGCAAAATAAGACTGAAGACTATCGTTTAATATTTTCAAATTCTCAAAAAGTTTAAACATGTTTTGATTTAAGTCTGTGATAAGCGAGTTTAACATTTCTTGTACTTTTTCACGCCCAATTTCCAATCTCCCAATAAATACGGCCTGTTGGCCGCGAGTTCCGCTAACCCGACTTCCAAACGCTGGAAAGGGCTCAGCTAAGTATTGAATCTGTTTAATGTCAGCTTTACGCAATTCATATTGTTGGCGGTTTTGATACCCTAGGGAGAACAAGAGTGCCCGTTGCATTAGGCTCGTCTTTCCGGCTGCTGCCAATCGATTATAAAACGTTACTGAATCTTCAGTAGAGGCGTAGCCGCCTTCCATTCCTTCTCGGTATTTGACAAAAAGGTCCGCGGCTTTTTGAGCTTCGGCGCGCGCAATTTCGTTCGCCTTGTGCACTGCGCTATGGATAGCTCGCGTGTCTTCTTCTGGAAATAAACCTGCTTCGGAGGCGGCCTGAAGCTTCAAAACGATAGGGGCTTTTGTACTCACGTTCCCATCCCAACCAAGCTTTTTGCCTCCGCCGCGCGCGAATGCGTTGAGACCCACTTTTTTCGCCATAAACAGGTGGGGATCTTTGGAATAATCAATAGCACGTAACAGCTCTTCTACATCGAAAGTGGCGGCAGCTAATTCTTGCTGCACTATTTTTACAAATAGCTCTTCAACGTCTTGTTGGGAAGGTTGTTTTGGCTTCTCCATCGTAGTTAAAATCTCCGGATCATCAACGATAGCTTGGGGAAAGCGGATATCGTTGCCATTAAGATGCTTGTCTGCACTATTATACATAATTTGTACAATGTTATCCAGGCTAAGAACATAGCGATAAAAGTCAATGGTTCCCTTTCGTTCCAAGTCGTCGCCTTCTAATGTCTTCATAGCTACGACGTATTGCATATAAGATCCTTTACCTGCACCAGAAGTAGTATATTTTAACGGAGATCTAATAAGGTCGTTTACCAGATCAGTCCAGCTACCACCAGCTTTGGCTGATTTTTCAGCATACAACTTAAGACTAATGGGGTGTCCATTTCCGTCTGTCAAATCTGCAATGGTTTTGTTGCCTGTCGCAATCTGACCACCACCCAGCAATACAGCCAAGAATGATTCAAAGTTAAAGCCTGCTGAAGCAGCGTTAAAGTTAGTAATAATTTCTGTGAGGGTTTTAAAGAATACCAGATAGGAAAGTGTGCTTGCAATTCTTTCTCCTTCGGTCTCTCCTTTGGAAGATAGTTGGGCGGCGTGTACCGGGTCATTCAAGAATTTATTTAAATCTATAAGTTTTGTACGCAAATCGGTAGTGGTGCCGCGGATGCGACCTAAGAATTGTTCTAGTTGTGCGCGCTTTGCTTGGGCGCCCTTGTCGCTGCTATTTAAGGAAGCCCACCCTAGCTCAGAAATTGGAATCATGGGGATGGCGCTATAAGTAAACTCGATTGTGTTGGTTTTAAATTTCTCTCCAAAATCGAATGGCAGTTGGTCGGCAGCTTCGTTAACCGTCTTTACTGTTGCCATTGTTTCTTCAATTAGCTCCATTAAGGTATGGGGATCCAATACGTCGGCCATTGTTTTTTCATATTCTTCTTTTAAAATCTGTTGTAAATCTGACATGGCAATTCCTTAAATAATAATGTCTGCAATTCCTAACTCGACTGCTTCTTCTGCTGATAAATAGACATTAACTTTACGATCTAGCATTTTTTTAAGTCGGGTTTTTGTCATTTTTGTTTCAGACACCAGACAATCTACAAACATTTGTTGTAGCTGCTCGATGGCTTCCATCTCATTGAGCATGTTGTGAAGGTCGCCATGGTTCCCACCAACCACAGAATGAATCATAATACGACAGTTCTTTGCGATGCTTCGTTGGCCTTTGGTGCCGGCTGCCAACAATAATACTCCCGCCGACATAACCTTTCCCAGGCCCACAGTACGCATAATTACATCTTCTCTCACTAAGCGCATTATATCATACAGAGCAAACATATCGTCCGCAGAGCCTCCATAAGTTGAAAGATAAAAGTCAATAGGAATACGGTCTTCTTCTTCTTTCTTGTTTTCATTTTCAGCCACTACTAATAATCCATGAATAAGTTCTGCAATTTTTTCTTCTTGTACTTCTGCAAACAAACCTAACAAATGAGAGCGGGGCTCTTCTTCTTTAGTCATAGTCTCCAATGCCGCTGAATCTACAATGACAAGACGGGGCTCCTTTTCTTCTGGCTTTTCCTCAGTTACAAAAGCGCCAATGGCTTCTTTAATTCGATTAATCATCTACACCTCTATGTAAATAGTCTATAACTATTTCTCGATTATCTTCTAAAAATTTCATAGCGGATGACCAATTATCAAAGTCTACTACTTGCTGAAAAAAATCTGGATGCAGATCGATCAATCCTTGAACGGATTTCTTTTTAAAGTAATCTACTTCTTCTTCCATGCGATATGAAAAAGCAGTAATGTTATGGTCGGTTTCCCCGGATTCTACCATTTTTTCCATTCGGTAGATTTTAGCGTAATAAAAATCTTCCATTGATTTTGCTAATAACGAAAGGGATGTAACTTGAGCCATTTTAATTAAAATTAAGCTACTGCGCGTGGCTTTTAAAAAATATAAAAGCCTGCAAGTAATATAACCCAAGATAAAGGTTAGGGTAAATAAAGCCCAGCTCATATATCACCTAAAAATAAACCACCAGGGGAATGCCGCTGGTGGTTCTATTATAACTGCTCGTAACTAATTTGTCAAGTATTACTTTTTGGTAAGGCGTGCAAAAATTCGTTCAGCTAACTGATCGGCAACAGCGTCTTTTTTCTTATCGGCCATGAGGCGTTCTGCCACACGTCGAGCAACTTCTGCCACCACTTCTTCTTCATCGCTAACATCAAGCGCCATTTCGCCTTCGCCTTCGTCGGGAAGTTCGACACTGCGGCCGGGATGTGCTGCAGCACCTGCCGCGGCAAGGCCGCCGGCACTGAGAACCGCCGCCAAAGCCTTTGCTGACACGGGTCCAAGAATAGGCACTAGTGCCGCCACCAGGGCCGCCATCGATGCAGGGTCGCCCATTTCATTAAGCTTTTGGCTCTCTTGATATGCCTCCATGTTGCCAGGAAGCTCCTCTTCGGCGCTAGCATCAAGGGACAATTCTTCTTCGCCCCCACCAGGGAGCGGTTCTTCTAATTCGACTTCGGCGTCTACGTCAAGTTCACCCCCTTCTTCGTCGCCTTCTACGTCTACACGATCTTCAATGCCCCATGCTGCAGCCAGTGCTTCAACGCCCTGCGCAAGCTTGTCTTCAAGTTCCGCGCTAAGGCCCTCGTCTTCTGGTTCTAACCCAGGCTCTTCAAGATCCTCTTCAGCGTCGAGAGCGATTTCTTCTTCGCCCCCTAAATCGTCTAATGCCAATGCATCTTCTTCACCCTCTAGTTCTTGCTCATCAAGAGGATAGTTATTAAAATAATTTTCACTCAGTGGGCCAAGATTAGCCAGCTTCATGAATTGCCGCACCTCGCCTTCTGATAACAGTTTTTTACGAGCCATTTAAATTTCTCCTTAAGCACAAATATGCTAACTCAAAAATAAATAGTAATGTCTTTCAATAAAGGACAAAAATTGCGATTTTTTATAGGTCTGGGTGCTCTTCTGCAATTATATCAAAAAGGTCATGAACCTGTTGCTCTGACAAGTCATTGTCTAGAACTGCCTGTTGGCCTATCTCTCGTAATTTTTGACTTTTCTTCTTTCGTACTTGCGACTGTTCTTTAACTTCATCAATATAATTGATTATTCTCGGGTCTCCATCTATATATGCACTAATTAAATGACGAAAAAATTTAGCCTGTGTGAACCCATCATGCTGCAAACGAATAATTAGTTGCGCGTGACGGTGATCGGTTTCTGTAAACACTACACGTTTGGTGAGTTTGCCATAGTCAATTTCGGCGGACATTACCACTTCCTGGTTAAAATATGGGTATGGCTTTCTGATAAGCCAGAAGATGTTTGTTCAATAAACTCGGCCTTGGCCTGTAGTTCTTCAACGCTGCGCGCGCCGCTGTAAGAGAAACCTGAGCGGATCCCTCGGATTAAGTCATTCATCGTGGTAGCGATTTTGCCTTGATAAGGCACGCGGCTGGCAACCCCTTCAAAGGAAGAGTACTGCCCTCTCCATTTGGTTTGGGCTTCTTTGCTGGCCATTCCCCGATATGCTTTCCAGACGGACCCATCCGTATCTCTAAAAATCTCTCCGGGTGCTTCTGTTGCTCCAGCGAAGAGAGAGCCGCACATTACTGCGTCGGCGCCGGCGGCCAAAGCTTTAACAATGTCGCCAGAATTTCGAATACCACCGTCAGCAACAATGGACGCGTCTCTGTCGGTTTGAGCGCAGTCTATAATCGTTTGGAGGCCCGGCATTCCGTGACCGGTTTGAACACGGGTGGAACAAATAGAGCCCCCTCCTATATTGCATCGGATTGAGGTAGCTCCCCAATCTGCCAGATCATTAAAGCCTTCAAGGGTAGCAATATTGCCGGCCATGATATGTACATCCTCTCCCAGCATTGCGCGCAATTTATGCAGCGCGCTTTTTACCAAAAGATGGTGCCCATGGGCTACGTCAATACATAAGAATGTGGCGCCGGCATCAAGGGCTCCGGTTGCGCGCTCAAGGTAGTCGCCGGTAACTCCGATTGCAGCGCCTATATTAATATCGCCCCCTATATCATGCGCCCGTCGTATATGTCGCATTTGTTCTTCGGTCGTATTATACCGATGAATGATGGCTGCGGCTCCTTCTCGGCCGGTGGCGGTGGCCATGGCTCCTTCGGATACAGTATCCATAGGAGATGCCAAAATGGGCGTCTTTAATATCAGGCCTTCGCCTAAGTTGGTACTGATATCAATTTCCGCGCGGGAAGTAATATCGGAATATTGTGGTTTTAATAATACATCGTCATAAGATAATGCTTTCATGTGTTTCTCTCAATAAAGTCTTGAATCTCTTTACTGCGGTACCACGTATGTTTGTGAGGTTGCGCAGGGTCATCAAGGATAATAATTTGTGATTTAGGGGGCTTCGTTTTAACCAAGCAGATAGTAGGAACACCGCTAAGCTTTAGACGCTTGGTGATGCGCGGGTCGTCGGCTACATTAAAAGCAAAGAAGTGCATCTTTTCATAATTTTTGCTCTCCGAAATATCTTTAAAATATTCTTGAAGATTGTGACAGTAATCGCAATTATTGGAGTAAAATTTTATGACACACGTCCGTGCTCCAATGGTTTGTCCATCTAATATTTGGTTTAGGCCCGTAAGGGAAATTCGTTCAACCATTCTTTTCAACCACCTCTTGAGCTTTTTTCAGGCAAGCAGGACAAAAGAGCCTTACTTGCTGCTTTTCTTCTCTAACAACTACTCGCCAAGAGAACGCCATGCTTTTATCTGTCTTATCAAATGACTCTGCGCAGGTGGTGCATGCGTCTGGTATCTGTTCAAACATGAAAATTTTTTCGGAAAGATTTCGTTCACTGGGGGATAAATTCTTTTTAACCTTGCCGGCTTTTCGGCGCTGTTTTCTATTCATCGTGCGAGTGCGCCCATTAAGGGCGCGGGGGCCCAGCATGCATGCGGCTTCGTAAATACAACTACGGCAGACGGGAAAGGCGCACAATTTTCACTATCGCCAAACTTTAATCTTCCTTTGATAAAGAAAACCATTTCTGCTTTCATTACATAATCATGCCAATATTTTGTATCGGTTCGTGCCGGGATCAACATCACCACCTTGGTATCGGGGTCTTGCGCTTCTTCATATCCCTTTTTAATCCACGCATCAATGCCGCGGCCATATGGGGGATTGACAAAAACGGTATGTCCCTGCCAGCTTTTCTTTAATCCATCTTCGGCCGGCGTATAAAAGTTATCGCACTTAGTATTATCTGATGTAGCGCACGGATCTAAATCAAAAGGTCCGAATCTCCAATCGAGTTTCTTAAAAAATTCATCGGGTGTCGACCACTCGCCGGTTTTACTTGAAAACATTACTACTTGTGTTGCTTTATCCATCGGTACTCCCTAACGCACCATCGCCCCTATCGCTGATGGTCATTGGATATTCGCTATAGAGCGCTTCAGTGGCTGTCTCTTGTGGGCGAAAATGTACCACGGGGGTGAGCACTAGTTGTGCAATTTTAGTTCCGGGATCAACATGTTGTGTGTTAGAGCCCACATTGTGAAGGTTAATGAACACCTCCCCTTCGTAGCCTGAATCAACCACGCATGCCCCCACAACAAGGCTGCGCTTTGCAGCCATTCCGGATCGATTCTTCACTTCAAGCATATACCCATGGGGCACTTCAAACTTTAAGCCTGTGGATAAAATCCGACTGTCTCCTGGCTGGAGACGACATTTATCCTCGGTATTCTCGGGACAAAAGTATACATCGAGTCCCGCATCCGATGGGTTTGCGCGGGTTGGGGTCGTAACCCCTTCCCGTACCTTTGAGTATCGTATAATCATGGAGTACTCTTTCCTCCGCTAATCATTTCAAAGTTCTCCACCACTTCATCGATGTTAAACTTCCCCTTGTAAAGACGATATGCCTTCACTGCTGCTCTAATCTCGTCGGTATTTAACCAACTATTCTCGCGGTACTCTGACCGCAGATCTCGACGCTGGTCCTTATAGGGTTCCATCG
>Ga0080013_1005983_pt1 | contig 11043 bp, 11 predicted proteins | sample ETNvirenome_6_85_FD_69236 | JGI IMG/M metagenome (GOLD analysis project Ga0080013, IMG submission 69236) | Marine viral communities from the Pacific Ocean - ETNP_6_85 (SPADES assembly) (version 2) | ecosystem: Environmental > Aquatic > Marine > Oceanic | place: Pacific Ocean | collected 2013-06-19
TCTTCCAAAATTCTCTCATGTAATATTCTTTCATCTGAACATTGCCTTGCATATCTGCAAGCTGTGCCTTCAAATAATCTACGACTGACAAGCTTAACAATCTATTTAAATTTACGTGATTAGTTTCATCTGGAGTAGCATCTTCAGCAGGTATCTGATAAATAGTAATACTTTCACCAGCTGCTTCATCCGTCAAACTGTCTGTGCTGATAAGATCAATGCTCGTAGCCCCACCAGCTATAGAAGTACCAACACCATCATCTATAGTATAATCGCCATCATTGCTTGCTGACCCTATAATTCTTATTTTATCATCATCAGCAAATCCAGCCGACAACCAAGTATTACCTGCTCCAAGCGCTATAATTCTATTACTTGCCGTAAACGAAATACCATCATCAGAATATCTACCAGTTAAATCCTCCCATGCATCCCCTACAAATGGCTCTATCAGTGCAGTATACTCTACCCTTAATCCATTAGTTATGTCCTCATTAGGATAAATTAACTGCGTGCCGTAATACTCATCAGGAAGAGCTATTTTATAACCTGCAAGTGTGTCTGTCGCAACTCCATCTATATACTGGTACAAATGGATATCCCTTCCTTCTAATTTATAAAGCCATGTTTTATGTGTATTAAAACTCATTACTACGCTATTTAATATCCACTTTTCGCAGGCGAATTAGACGCTTCAGCCCCAGACTGACCAGCCTTTTGTTTTGAGGCACTGTATTTATCTTTACTACCAAGTTTGTAATCAAGACAATCTTGAAGTTCACTGGCTTTTATCTTACCAGCTTTAATCATTATTCTGCATGTTTTTTCGTCTGGCATTTTACTTATTCCCCTATTCTGGGTCTGTATCTTCTGTTACTGTAGGCTCATTTATTAACCTACGAATCTTTTTATATTTACTGTCAGTAGTATCTTTAACTGATATTGATTTTAATGCTATCATATCAGCGGGAAACGGATATTCTCGTATTCCATCTATTATATTACTCTTTTGTACCTTTGTATGCTCTTTTACGTTTGACTGTATTAAGTGAAATGCGTCTTTCATCCACGCTATCGCAAGCGTAGTTTCCTTTATTCCTGCTCTTTCCATTAATTCTTGTATAGTCATTAGTCAACCACCAAGTATTCAACTGCCAAGTGATTACCGCCAGATGTTTCAGCACCATTAGCCAATACAGTCTCAACCTCTATACCACTAGCAACAATAGTAGCTCCTGACCCAGATTGTTTTCCCTTAAGAACTATAGCCTCACCAGCAGCTAAATTAGAAATAAGAATAGCACCACTGTTCGTAGTAACTTTTAAAGTAGCGCTTGTATCAGCATCTCCAAGTACAGTAGCAGAAGAGAATATATGTCCTGTATTTTTAATAAATACGAATGAAGCAGTGCTTTCAGAACTTATAGCCACTTCATTGCCAGCCCCATCTGGTGCTTCCAAATAATTTACAGTTGCATTTAAGTATCCTTGACTTGCTGCGGTGCCAGCATAACTAGCACAAGTAGCTGTTCCACTTCCTCCTAATGATTTATTTACTTCGCTTGCAATTACATATGTAGTTGTACTATTTTCCGTAGAAAGTTCTTCTTGAGGAGTACAACTGACTGCAAATGTTACTTTATCTGCCATTACCGTGCCCCCGATCGTTGTTGCGATTCTAATTGTGTTGCTAAAGTAGCTTTAATCATTTTAGAGTTATTCTGAATGAATGTTTGAACTTCTAATTGTGACCACTGATAATACCTATTAGACTCTTCTACATATGATTTAAACTGTGAGTTCTTTGCCGACCACTCCTGAACTTGAGCCTGATTACCAGTAATAATTTTATTTACATCTGATTGATATGCAGTGACATCTGCTGAAAATCTTTGCACATCAGATGTGTACTCCTGGAACTCCTTTTGAAGTTTTAAATTTGCCTCTTGTTGTGCGTCCTGAGCATCAAGTTGAGATTGCAACTGCTTTGTCTGTGCAGAAATCTTAGCTTGCTCACTTACTTTCTGTGCGTCTAATTGAGCCTGCTGCTGCACTTTTTGTGAATCAGCTTGAAGTTGCTGAACTGCTTCCTGCAACTTAGCCTGGTATTCAGCGCTGGCTTCATTAAACTCATTTAGCTGATTTTGCATTGCAGCAGAGTATACTTGTGCGTACGCGGAAATCTTTTGCAACTGAGCATTAGCTAGCTCTACGTCCTCTTCGCCCTCAATTAAATGACCTGCAGTCGCAAACCATTGATCCCATTCAAATTGGTCAGCATGAACATCAATAGTATTATCACCATCTAAAATAGATAGACTCGATAATTCAGTTGCATCACCACCAATAACTGGTGATGTGTAAGCTGGTGGGGCCCCCATATTAGAGATAGTAACAGAACTAACTGTTGGCATAGTGCCAACCGTTGTGTCTGTAACAATTATGGGGCTTATAGTTGGAGCAGAAAAACTAGGCGATGCTGGTGTAACTGGCACAGAAGGAAATGACCACGTTAAACTTGGAAATGTAGTAAAAGCTGCAAGCTTAGTAAACTCACTTGAACATGCATGGAAAACAACTGCATTTCTTAAATCACAATCATCATCTATCTTAGAAGAATCTACATATAAAGCAATGGCAGTTTCAGAATCAGTTGGAATAGGTTTAACTATAATTCTTACACCTTCACCAGGATTTGCATCATCAAGATAATACTTTGGATATGTATTTGTTGCTAAATATAAACTTGCAGTATTTGCTATAAATCCTTTCATATTATATGGAACTTCAGTCCCACTAAATCCATTCCTGGATACATCTAATATACTATCAGTTCCAATAGGCATAGTTATCTTTACTCCATCTGAAGTATTTCCACCATGATTACCTGGAACTGTAGCAGTGGCTGCCCACTTCAATAAATTTTTGGGAACACTGGCGGCTACAAACTTCTGTGCAGAGATAAGAAACTGAGCATTCGCAGTTGTTACCCCTGTTATATTTTGTATATCAGCCGCTATGTTTGTTGTTGCCATAGAAGTGTAGGGAGGTATCGAGCCGCCCTACACTTTATCCTTATATCGTGCTATTAATCACAAACTTCAGATTACAATGGAGTGTTTGAATCAGTTGGGGGAGATGAATTAGCAGAAGATGTACCGACTGCCCATCCATCTAAGTCATTAATGCTACCATTAATGTACCATTTACCTCCAGCTGCGAAGATATGTACTCGGTCTCCAGCTGCTCCTTTAGAAGCTGCTAAAGTACATTGGTCATGAGAACTTCCGTTAAAGTCAACACCAGCATCGGTGCCAGCTTCTACTGAATCAAGATGTCCAATAAAGTAATCCTTACCATCTTCGGCATCAATGTCCCAATCACTTGTACCATTAGCAGCTGTCAGAAGGAACGTGTATTCCAACCCATCGCTATCTGCTGATGCGAGACTCGGGAGACTGCAAGCTGCAGCTCCATTTGTCCCACCAGTGATTAAAACAGTAATTCCACTGTCTTGAGGAGCTAAGCTAAGAGCTGTGGCTCCATCATTTTCAATAACTCTACCATGAGCCCTTGATTGTTGTTTGCCTGCTTTATTCTGACCATAAAGAGGTGGTATATTTTTAGCCATTAGTAATACCTCCTATTTCCAGACGGCATGGGCTTCTGGCATCTGCCATTCCATACCGGCTTCGGTTTGAATTAAGTCGACTCTACGGTCAACACCACTATTCTCAAGCGTTTGAACACCAACATAAACTGCAGTATCACGATTCAAGCCGTTACCGACAAGAGGTCTATACTTACAATATTTCATATTGATACCAAGCATTTTGACGTGAGTTCCATCAAGATGTACATTACGAGCAACATTCATAGTTCCATACGGAGTATAAATTTGTGTAATATCAACACCAAAGACAGATTTCTTCTCACCAATGCTAAAGTTAGCTCGTCCAAAGTCATTACCAGCTCCAACTCCAACTTGTCGGATATTAGCTTGGAAATAACCACTTAGTTTATGTAACCAATTATATACATCAGTAGTACACAAAAACAGTGTTGCACTTGCATTGTTGTATCTTGGGTCAAGGAATGAACTCATATCATCAAGAAAATCATCCTGAGCTTTGTTACCTGATCCACCCATTCCACTTCCAGAAAAAATATTTCCGTAAGAAAGAACAAAATCAACAGCTCCTTGAGTATATTGAACACTATCAACAGATGCTTGAGAACCAAACAACAATGATGTTTCAATATCCCACTTATGTTCAATCAACTTTTCACGCCAGATTCTTGCAAACTCATTTGGTTCATACTTCAGCACGGTAGCACGAGTAGTGTTATCCATTGCCATAGATGTTTTCCAAATTTGAGTAAGTCCAAATCCAGTTGAGAAAGGTTGGTCTTTCCAAGTCTCTGGATAACCAGTACCTTGAGCGTGAGCACTTCCTATAACATAACTTCTTTCACCTTCCAGAGAAGAATGAATTGCTTCGTCATAAACTTGAGTATCCACGTCATCACTTGTCCATCCAGCTAGATAATTTGCACCTGAAACAGTCGCAACGCGAGTGACAGTACAATCAATTTGCACACACTCCCGACTATCTTTTTCTAAACTATCTGTAACTGCATCAATCTTAACAATCATATGGTCGGCCACAGACCCACCACCGTCAGTTGTAGACAAAGGAACCTTTACTAATTGTCCCGGTAGGAAAAAAGCAGGTCTAGTTCCAGAAGCCCCAACTGCGATTGCATTAGTTGATTGACCATAAACATTCTGAAGATTTCCAGAAGATTTATAATCTGTAGCCATATATAACTTGACAGTATCGCCAGTGGACATTGAAGTTGGGGCAGCTCCATCGTTGTATGCGGTTAAATCCGCATCTCCGCCTGTGCCACCAACAACTTGTGTGTTGTCATTTTCAATCCATCCAGTTACATATGCATACCTTTTATGGTATGACGGACGACGTTCAGTGAATTTAAACTCTGGGTCATCCGTTGGCTTTTTGCCGACCTTAGATACAAATCTAAAGAAAGGGTCTTGAGAAATTGCTAACTCTGAAACTCTATCCCCAAAATTGTATTTTCGTCTAAGGTCACCTGTGTCTTTTGAAGTACCATCAGACCACGTTGCTACATCTGAATAAGTACTTGCACCAAATACATCAGCCATTTTATCACCTTTTTAGTTAATTGTTAAAAACTTAAAGTATTATTAAATACTAAAAGCTTTTTCTAATTCACCGTCAGAACCTAAGATGGCTTCAAATACTCTGTCGTCAGTTGATTTCTCGACCTGTGCTCCGCCAGTAGTAGCAAGAGAACCAGGAATTTCTTGAACCTCACGCATTTTATCGTGTATTTCCTGTCTTGTACTGTTAGCTATTTTCTCATCACGATTACCGCGATTCATTAGATAATAAATATCTTCAAGCTCTAGTGACTTGGATTTTGCGAAATCTACAAAAGTAGACCACTCTTCGTCAGACATCTCATGTGTCTGTCTAAAACTGGTTTCCTTTGCTAATCTATGATTCTCAGTCCTTTGTCCTGCAAGCTCTTTTCCAAGCCTACGTTGGACAATACCATCAATCGTAGCTCCAAGCACTTTTGCCGAATCCGAATCTGGAGTCGAAAAAGCGTCATCAGCGTCAAACACGAAATCCTCTGGAAGTTTGAGTCTTTCAGCCATATTTTGAGGTGTCTGACCACCACCCTCAAAATAATTACGAACATGTGTAATTAAATTGGGGTCGTCTCGCATAGCGTCAATGATTGGCATATAAGGTTGCAGCTCTTGAAGCTGGCCGTTTAACCTTTTTGCCTCTCTACTTGAATCACTATACCTCTTTTTAATAGTCTCCACATCACTGTTAGAGACTTCCAATTGAACTTCACTTGGGCTCGATAGTGTATTATCACTACTTATATTCGAGGTTGATGGCGAAGGTTCGTCTATAATACCAGAATTGACACTATCGTCCAGCGCAGCAAAAAAGTCGTCAGACACGTTGTCAAGTTCAGTTTGTGAGTTATTACGTTCGGGGGCCATATCAGCGTTACCTACTTGTTCCTGACTCATAATTGTTTCCTTTCATTTTAATTAAGTTATCACGAAAAATAATATAAACAAAATATTATTTTGCGGGTGGCTCTTGTCCAAGGTTCTCCCTCATCTCATTCTTTATCTTCTCAAATTCAGATTTAAGAATACCTCTGAAAAGTTTTTGCTGGGCTTCTGTTTCAAGAACATCTTTTCGTATCTCGTTGCCAGCCTCTCCTACCTTCATTCTAATTCCAGCTTGCACAAGTTGGCGTTCTAATGTTTCAATAGTCCCTTCTTTATCTTTTAATGCTTCCTGCATTGATGAAACCTGTCCTTGTAATTGCGAATACATTGACTTTCTTTCAATAACTGACTTTTTATTTCTAATGTCAGTTTCTGCTATCATAGCTATATCATCAATCAACCCAGCTTGGAACCACCTAAAGTATTCTTCTAGTAATGCCCACCTATTAATAGGCATTGTAGCTCCAGATACAATTCTTACATCAAATCTTGCAGCTGCATAGTCTCTATATTTACCTATTGCTTCACCATAATCATTATATACTGGTATATTAATCTTTACTTCTTTCTCTTCTTGTGGTGATTGACCTGCTTCTGGTTGTACAATTCTAAACACCTTTTCTACTGAATAATGTTTTTGAGCTACTTGTTGAAATACTCTCCCCAACTGTTCTAAACAAGGCTCCACTATACTGCCCATCCAAGCCTTTAGCCTTCTTGTACCGAACTCATCATTCGCAAGTAACCCTCTATACGTCTCTGGTTGGTCTTTAGTAAACCCCATCATAGCTGATGGCACACCACTTATATACTCAGAATCAGCCTTACCTTCTTGTGTAATTGTATAAAATGCATTGTTTATAGGAGCTGGTAATATAGGAGTTGGAGGATTAAATCCCTGTCTATACTTTAATAAAGCACCAGGAGAAGACGAATACTGCTCCCACTCTTCCTCAGGAACAGAACCTTCCTCATACATCCATCTTAAATTAGATGCTAAGTTGGCATTGTGTAACATAATTTGATGAGCCTTATTAATCTCCTGCTGTTTACCAATAAGAGGTACGACCGCACTCATTGGATATGGTGTTCCACTATACATGTATGGTATTGGAACTATAGGATACTCATAAATTGGTAAAGTATATTCATACAAAAATACATCGTCACCAACTGTACAAGTTAATATAACCCTATTCTCATAAAATTTTATTGCATCAATAATATTCTTTTGAATATTTTCGTCTGAAGCAATTATCTGATAATCTTTCTCAGTCATTATCTGTTGTGTCGTAGTGCTGGCTTCTTCCGCTGCTTGAGCCATCATTTCCATCTCATACTCTTCCATAACTTGAGTAGCTTTCTTAGCAGCTTTCTCCATCTCTAATTTTGCCCTAGATGGTATCATCTGTCCAGACTCTGCGGCTTGCTGTATTTTAAGTTTAGTTTCTTGTAGACCAACTTGTATCTCTTTGCGAAATTCTTCAATACTATCACGTACTTCTGACTTTATTAGAGCAATTTCAGCTGGAGTTGGTCTCACTATCATAAATACATTTCTATATGCAAACTTCTTTTTAGAATATGTCTCATAATATGGAATAATGTCTTCGTCTTCAGCGTCCAAACTAACACCCATTGTAATATCTTCTGGTTGGGTGCTGAAAGATTCATTTGTGTCTCTTTGAGAATATGACACAACCTCTGTACTTCTAGCTACCTTCTTTATCTTTGATTCATGATCAGGAAGCATGTTTATTAAACTTGACCTTGAAAGATTCTTTTTTATAGTTATAAATGTAGCATCCCTAAATAAGAAGTCCCTACTTGCAGGGTCTACATATACATCATAAGGCTCAATCCTACTGAACATTACATCGCCCATTCCACGATCAGCATCTCTATCTACATCTACAAGAAAGTAACCGATACCTTTTGTAAGTGCATCAAGAGCAACCTGACTATATAAGGACTTTCCATTAGATAAATACCAGCAATAATCTGCAATCTCAGAATGAACCTGAGCTGTATCTACATCATCGCCAGTAGACCCTACTGCCTTCCATCTTGGATTATTTGCAGTAACAAAATATTTCATTATTTCAATAATAGGAGTAACCCTATTAATTGTAAATGTTGGCATACCAGCTTCTTCTAAGGCGTCCACTTCATTTTTAGATAACTGCTCATTCAAATAAAAATCAAAGCCTTTTTGGCTAAGAGTTTGCCACCTCTGCCTGTGACTATTGTTAGCCTTTTCCCAAAGCTGTTTGTTTATTTGTGCTTTTTTCTTGTGGCTATTTCTTGGCACTATAACCCCATCCTTCCTTCAACTTTACTTACTCTTAAATCAAGAGAATTAACATCTTCAAAAAAATCAATAGATTCATGTGAATCAATTTCTAATAACATTAATCTATTATCTATGGATTCTAAGACCTCAAATATGTGAGATACTGCATCCTCAACTTTAGTCGACTTCTTAGATTCCTTTTTCTTTTCATTCATTTTATTTTCCTTTATCGTAATTCCACATGAACTAAATCATCAAAGTTATTATCAGCAATCTCGCCATCAGAGTCCCAGTCTCCACCCCAACGGACTTTTATTCCAATTTGGTGACCTATACCTCTCAACATTCCCCCCATATAATGAAATCGCTCCCTATCCTCCCAATTAATTGGATAAGGAGCAAGATCAACAGCTTTTCCTTCAATGTGTTTAGAAAACCTTGTTTTAGATTTTCCTTCTTTTAATAGAGTCTCCTGACGTTCCTTGCTCCTCAATCCCTCAATAATGGAAACATCCATTATCTTTATTAGTTCATTAAGAACTTTAACAAGATTGGAATCAACGCCTACCAGTCGAGACTTTGAACGCTTACCAAATTTCGGCATAATTTTCCCTTAATCTACCTCTTCCTCCTTTCGTATATATCTTTTTGACGTTGCGTATATTTTTTCCCTGGCGATAGTCCTGGAATAGCAACCAATTCTTCCTTTTTAGTCTTTTTCTTTTTTCGTTTCTTCTTAGATACGGGTGCTTTTTCATTACCGAGGGTTTTAAGCTTCTTCTTTAGATTTGGAACTAGAGTCCCTTCCTTTGGAGCGTTTTTCTTCTGTTTAGGAGGTTCTGCTACCTTTTTTTTATCCGATGCTCTTGCGCAACTGTAAGAACGACCATCCCAAGAAAAAGAATCGCCAGCTCCTTTGCCCTTGCAATTTTTTGCGAAAGCTGATTTAAACGATTCGGCTTTCTTGGATTTCTTTGCGTACTTCGGAAATGCTCCGCTCTTCTTCGTTACTTCGACTCCTTTTAAATCCTTTTTCGAGATTTTACCAGATTGTCTAGCCGTTGATGGACTTATCTTGACTCCCGTTTTCTTTTCCACAGCTGACGCTGATTTACGGGCTTGTTTCCTTGCACGACCTCTTTTAGTAAGGGCTTCACCAAGAATCCATTTGTTCTGAGATGCTCTTTTTTCTCTGCGTTTTGATAGTTTACTCATTATCTTTCATTCCTTTGTCCATTTTGTTAATCTCCTATGATATTATGCGACAAGCCAATGTTTAGCTTTTCGCTTTGGTTTAAACCATTGTTTTTTTTCTTTATCACGCTTCATATTCGTAGGAAACGAGTGCACTTGTGCGTAATAAAGACTTTCTATTGTGTCGTCATGCGCCATTTTGGGCCCAAAAGTAACAATTTCGTTGATTAAATCAAACATATTTTTCCTCAAATGTACCGTTCCTGTACTAAAACGGCCTGAAAGACCACTATAAATACGATTTCGCTTCTGTGTTCCGCCTGGTTTCTCAGGAATTACTGCAATATCGAACCTATTTAGCCTCCTTCTTTCATCATTTAGAGCCTGAAATATGCTTCTGTTCATAGCTACGTCCTCAACTGTTGACGATATACAGTTATATTTCTCATGTAATTCTAATATATAATCAACAACCCCTTTCTTACCAATTATCTCCCCATTATCTGGAGATTTACTACCAATGGTAGGAATACTTCTATGCCTTTCATATTCTAAAACATATAACTCATTATTTGAATCAATTGCGATTACCATGATTACACTAAAGTCAGCATGCTTAGTATCTATATCTGTGGCAGGGTCACATCCTATAAATGTGTTAACTGGTGATTGTTCCCCATCCGTTACAATATAATTCACTCCATTTTCGTGTTGATAGTACCCATCCCAGTAATTAACATGCTTCCTATTCCATACTGCATCTTCATCGCTCATTACCTCCATCATATACTCTTGATAATATTTTTGAGGTTGCCCTGAGTCTGAATAAAACTTTTTCTTCTCCTTTAACTTCTTTTCACTGAAAAATGAAGGCCACAAAGCAGAACCATTATCTATGACTGCTTTATATGTAATCACATTCCAAGCAAATTCTTCACCAGCCTTCTTAGCTTTGTCATGACTTGTAAGAAGATTATTAATAAAGGAATCATAATGTACGGGAGTGCCATTAACACGCAACCTACCAGTATGAGGCTCAAGTGCAGGATAAACAACGGCAGTGACAAGATTTGCGTTCTTATCCCTTGCTTCTCTTGTAATTGTGTTTGCTTCATGTTCAAAATCATCCAGTACTATTAAATCATATCTCTTATGTAATTTAGCTCCTCCACGAATACCAGACACATTAGATTTACTAATTAACTTACACCCATTTGACAACTCCACATCTTCTTCTGTCCATTTACCCCCTCTCATGTTACCGAAATAATACTTAATTTGCTCATTATAATCAAGGTGATGTTTTATATAATCCATATTCCCCACTGACAATTTCTGAGTTGCTGATACCCAAGCATAGAATAAAAAATCACCCTGACTTGTATCACAAAAGAGAAAGTCCTTTAATATCGAAGCCTTAGTCAATACAGTCTTACCGTGACCACGAGGAATAATGATGGCAACTTGT
>Ga0080013_1005984_pt1 | contig 11042 bp, 7 predicted proteins | sample ETNvirenome_6_85_FD_69236 | JGI IMG/M metagenome (GOLD analysis project Ga0080013, IMG submission 69236) | Marine viral communities from the Pacific Ocean - ETNP_6_85 (SPADES assembly) (version 2) | ecosystem: Environmental > Aquatic > Marine > Oceanic | place: Pacific Ocean | collected 2013-06-19
TAGGGTTGCGCCTCCTGCGTAAATGCGAGCGTATTCTACGTAGCGATCCTTTAAGGCAGGAGAATAATACCACGTCTTATCTGCTGCATGCGGCACCTCTTCATAATGAAGTTTGTTGTTGGCGTAATAACCAAGGCACTCCCCCTTGTTATCGAGCGTCTGAAAATGCAAGAAGCCTCCTAGTAGTCTTTCACTGATCCTATTCTAACAGGTCCTGTTCCCTCTGTCAAGCTTTTTGCTCCTACTTTTAAATTATATAAGTAGGGCTTAATTTCATTATTGATGTAGCGGAGGGCGTTGGGAATTCCCACAGAGGGGCTCCCGCGCCTATACACTTGACGCACTGTTCGTACGTGATGATCATAGTTTCCAAAACGTACTCCCGATTCATGCAGGCGAATCTTGAAATATAAATCGAGCCAATACATGGCTCCGCAGTCCACCAAGTCCTGATCGGTGACAGGCTTTCTTGTTACTGTTGTTTTAACCCGATCAGCTATGTTGCGCTGGCGGCACCTCACTGTGGAGGTTGTAGTTTTTTTTACGCGAGGGTATTGCCTAGCAAAATCATTATACATTTTTTTCAAAGTCTGTTGTAAACCATAAGGGTACTGAACATCTTGCCCATCGTGCCCCCACTCTAAGGCATACGTACGCCGATAGTAATGATGAAAAAATTTGTCCTTCGTCGCCACAGTGCTGCCGGCGCCCGATGTTGAGTCGTCTATATAGGATGTCATGCGCTGCAACATAGGAGTGGAGAAGGGGTCTGCTATAATCCTCCATGGAGCGTTGCGGTCCACATAGAATCCAAATTTACGGGCTGCTTTCACAAAAAATCTAAAATTAGGATCTCGCATATACTTGTGGAATTTGGGAGCGTCGCGACCATAGTCTTCAAGGGCTAGCTGGATGCTCAGTCCCGAGTTCATCGGATTAGAAAAGTTCGAAACCATATATCCTGTGACCGTGAGAGGGAGTCGATTCGTGCCCGCCTTCATAAAGCTTAATAGTTCGTCAACGTAGCTCTTAAAGTCTAGCGTTTTCCTGGAACGTTTTGGGTTTCCCATAATGCGCCCAGCTAGCGCGGGCGCCCACGCCTTTCGCAGACCATCTAAATTACGATAAGGGTTTTGCAATGCGGAGACCGGAGTTAAATCATAGTACAGGCTCGTCATTGTAATTTGTCCTGCGTCTCCCCAGGCGCGCATGTATCGTTTTAGTCCTTCGAATGCGTCCGCTACAAAGTTTAAAGCAAAAATGTTTCCCTTGCTACTCGGTATTTCTTTAAGAAGGTGATCGCCCTTTCTCAGAATGATTCCGTTCTGAATGCGGTCTACTCTCCCGAAATAAAGTTTATCGTACCAGGAGTCCATAGGATCCGGGAGCCCTAGAAAATAAGGAACTTCTTTATACATCTGTCGCTCTTCAAAAAGTTGTCTGGCTGGTAGAGTATTTGCGCCGAGGGGGTTGGCGATGTCTTCGATCGTATAGGGAAGTATTCCGTCGGGAGTAATTGGTTCCTGATGAGGTCCGATCATTGGTACCTGAACACTCAGGGGGAGGCTCGTGGTTGTTTCTACTCCTGCCTCGTCTAGGATGTCGCGGAGTTCCTGAGTCAGGTTGATGGGGGTGGTACTATTAGGCAAAGGTCAGCTCCCGGCCGAGATGGGCCTGGGCCACGGCCTCCATATCCATGCCGTCGAGGGCAGGCATTGCCTGATGAAGTGCCTTGACTTTGGTACTATACCCCTGGCTGTCAACAACAGATTGAACCGAGATAACCATATGATATCCTCCAATTCCTAAGTAGCGCGAGACCGAGTTTTTACTCCGGGGATCTCCGAAGCCTAGGGGGGATGGGGTAACATATATTAACTGGCCGGGCTTTAAAATTGGTGCTCCGTACAAACTGAGATTAACATTATAAAGTTCTCTCAGTTGTTCGGCGCCGGCAATGCGATTTCTATCTATCCGAGCTTCTCGTAAATAAGGAGCATCCATTCGATTGAAAGTGGCCTCTTTTAACAGCCCGCGATCTGAACCTACAATAAAATGATAAATTCCCATTTCACGGTCGGCGCGGTAATTTCCTTCTAATAAATCAGGGTGAACTGTCGTTAAAGTAATAACTTTAAAATTTGAATAAAGGCCTGGGCCGCTTAAACCAACTTTGGTGTGTGCCTCCTTCGGTACAATACAGGGGGCCGGAAGAAGACCCCCCTCTTCCAAATCAGCTATGGACTGCACCATGCTTTCGCCGAGGCCCTCTGGAAAGAGTGCCGTTTCGAGAGGAGCAGCAACGGTGCTGTCGTTGTCTTTCTTTTGTTTGCTAACCATGAAATCTATCATAGACACATGAGTCTGCTGCGCAGGGATCCCATAAAAACACTGGGCGGACAAGGATGGTCGCACCAATTGAGTTAGCACATCTACAATGAAGTTATTAAGGAAATAGAACTGTCGACGCTGAGCGGCTACGGTTTGCGCATACCACTCTACGAAATAGTCAAACTGGATTGGGATGGATGCTATGTTAATAGGCTTGTAGACGCGCTTTCTTTGGCTTTTACTAAGAGACATACGCCCGAGCTTTAACATCTTAAAGTATGTCCCCGGAGTGAACTGCGCTTTGGCGCCAGTGGTCGGTACTGGGCGCCCGCCTTTGTTCAACTTCGCTGACATCTTTTGACCAATGTCGTAAAATGCTTGAAGATCAAAAAATTCTATGTCAGTAGTAATAAATTTTTGAAGGCTTTTCTTCACTTCTTCTCTCTTTGCAGGCTCCTGGTTGTCGAGTAAAACCTCTATCACCACATCAATAAGATCGCCCAAAAAGAAAAAAGGAACTTCAAGGCCCATGGCTCTCAATGCGCGCTTCTTATTGGGCCACGAGGTCTTGCGGTGCTCAGCGAGGTACTGTCCTCGGCGAGTCGTCGCTTGAGACACAAGCGTGGATGCTTGTAATGCAGTAACTTGTTCTCCTTCACGCCGGTTATCGGCGCCAAGAGTAGTGCTCCGGATGTAGTTCTGGGGGCCCGCGCTGACGTGTGAACCCCGACGGTCTGGGTCGAACTCCACGTTGTCGGCATCTATTCCATCAAACTGTCTTACCACAACTTTTTTCTGGTCGTTAGGAAAGAACTCATCTAAGAAAGCTTGTCTCTTCAGCGCGCTTTGTGCACCAATGGAATTATCCTCCATAAATACCCCGGCAATGTCGCCATGAGAGGTGACACCGATGCCTGGGGGAGTCGTACTCCTAGCCCCACTCGCGCTAGGGCGAATCTCGACAGCGGACATCAAGTTATATAACTCCTCGGTATTCGCCCCCTCCGCACCGACAACGCCTCCCTGGTCTGTCTTTTTTTTCAAAACGCCCAGCTGGAGAGGGGAAGCCTCGGCGACGTATAAGCGTCCTATTAAATAATTTATGATTTTATTATAACGTGTGTCCATATGCACTTCCATCTCACGGGTGGCCTTTGTGAGGCGTTCCGCTCCGGCGGCCCCCTTTTTAAATCGATCGGGATACTCGCTCTTCTCTTTTATTAATTCGTTATAGGGCTTTGTAGTCTCTTTGTTGAGATTAAATATGTCGTGAGAATTTCTTTTATTATCATAACGCGCTCTATAATTTATGATCAGATTCGCTGTGCCATCCTGATTAAAATCAAAACGGTGGGTGGTCAGCTGTAAAAAAAGAACCGTCTGGGAGTGTCTGATGGCTTCTCGAAAATCTTCAAATGTGGTGCCGTCCGGGCGTGGAAACATACTGGTGGCCTTGGGTGGTGCCGCCCACCCTACAACAGCTTTAATTTCAAAAAACACTCCATCATATAACATGTAGAGGGGATCACTTGGGTTTAGGCCGGCCATGTCCGCTTTCTTTTTCTGCGGAGCATAAATAATTAAATCCAAAAAGGAGGCTTTTCCTTTTCGGCCCGCTTTTAATTGCCGGTCGCCCTTGTCGTCAGTAAAAATATCTTGTACATTGTTAAAATAAATGTTTAATTGCGCTGTTATGTTGGCATCTACGTCGGCCGGGTTAACTCCTTTAAGGTCCCATTGAAAGCTCTTGATACCAGTACCTCCTACACGCCCCTGACGGTTCTCAAAGATTGTTTCAAGGTCCGCTGGGTCAACAAAATCATCAAATATCACTTCTCTTTCCACAGGTGACTTACTAAGATCGGGAACTAACTTGGTAGTGTCTTCGGGATCTAACATTGACTCGTATTCCATCTTATAAATGCGCAAGGTGGGGACGAGGAGTGCCATTAAATCGGGGGTAATCTCTACAATTTTGTCCCCATTTTTTCTTCTTATAAGAGCGGAATAACTTGTTGCGGCGCGGCCAGGAGTGTTAGATAATACCGGTGCCACGTGCTTTAACCCGCTTGGCTCAGGAGCTCCACCAGTGAATCCGCGCGCCGGGGAGCGGGTCGCGCCAGGGCCGTAGGTCGTTCCAGCGGCCGCGTTCGTTTGTACCTTGTCGCGATTAACCTCAGCTCGGAATTGGCCGGGTGCAGGTCCGAAGACGCGGGCGCCGGTAACGCGGACGATGTCGCCCGCTTGCCGAGATATCTCAAACATATTTTGAACTAAAAAGCACTGTCCGTTAAATGCCAAAGTTTTAGCTAAGGTGTCTCCCTCGATCTGCTGGGCGCTCTCAACCGCATTCTCTATTACCTTGCTTGCCATTTTAATCCCTGTAATAACTCAAGATGGTTTCCAGCGGGCTCGGAATATAGACGGTGTCCCCTGCTTTGAAATGGGCATCCGTAGGTTTGTTGTTAAACCTCGCTATGATCCACCAAAGCCGAGAATTGCCATAGTGTTCTGCCGCCAGTTTATATAGACGAGTCCCGAGGGTCCATCGCTCCTTAGATATAGTAAGGGTACTATAATCCTCCTCGGAAATTCGATTAAAAAGAGCTGTGTTGTACTGCACTATACGTTTAAGGCCTCGCTCTTCTAGAACGTGAAAATATATATCCGCTCCATTGACTAAAACTATTCGATTATCGTATCTCAAAGACATCTGTTATCTCCCACACTTATCTTCGCTCAATACAGAGTTGCCAGCTGCCTGCTGGTTTCTATTGGTCGCATCGCTCGCGGACCGGCTATCATCTTGTGCGTCTTCTGTGGCTGCGGCTTGGCCTGTTGGGGGAATGTTCAGGGTGCTTCCTACCCCATAAGGGAACCCCTCCCCCTGGCCAAATACCAAAACTTCTTTGCCCGGCTCTGACTTACTCCATACCCAGCCTACCTTGCTTCCTTCGTGAAGAACTGTGATACCAAAATTAACAGTAAGCATAGCGGGTAAAATATTATTTCCCATGGTAGCACCGGGCGTTCTCATCATAGTAAAATTACCCCTCTTGGCGTCCATCGAAACATAATCAAAAGAATCAACCGCGCCCAACACCCCATTAATAGTTTTGCCACCAGTTCCCTGTTGTGCACGCAAAAGTTTTACACTCCCACCGTCGGCCGAACGCAGAGAAAATCTCAATAGCGGTGCTGCAACCAAGGTACCAGTGCCTAACTGATTAGCACAAGCATCTTGATATACAGGATACATCATTTTGGCCAGATCATTTAAGGCCGCATATGCCCAGCTAGAATCTCCCGTACTAAAATCCATTTCCCAACTAAACGTCATACTACGTGCCGTATTCTGGTAACTTACTATGGGATCCATGCGCCCGTAGACTTGCTCTTTGTGAAAGCTCGGCGTTATCCGATCCGCAAAAGATATCAGGGTGCCAGGCAATACCAATTTTTTGTCGATGGCCGGATATTCAATCACTAAAAGCTCTTTGTTGATGTCTCCCAGAATTGCACGTGATGGCTTTACACCATCTTTAAGCAACTCGATGCGCCTCTCAGAAAAATATTTGTTACGATCAGGAAATGAATCTAAGACTGCTGCTAGAATTCTGCGTAGTTCGCGGAGCGATCGAGAGTCGGGATCGCCATCTTCGGCGCGCTCTACTATAAAGAAAAGCCCCTCTATATCCTTCGGCCCTCCCTGGGGCCAATCATACTGCTGATAATAAATGTGGCCATTATCCACAAGCTCTTTTAAAGCTCGCGAGAGTTTAACATTGGAAAAGATTCCGGATCCACCAGGTATTCTAGCTGCCATGAGTCCTTCCCCTCCTCTATCCTAACGCCAATCCATAATTAGGATTAGTTTCAAGATTTGTTATAACTTGTTCAGTCACCTGTCTGCTGTCCATATTAACCGTCACAAACATGTCACTCTTCTTCCCTAGGTGAGCGCCCATCAGTTGATTAACCGTCTGCTCAAAATTAGATAGTTGCGCACCCAAACTATTTACAGTTTGATTAAGTGCATGCACATTCTGTCCAAGCTTGGGGTCGCTCGAGCCTCGGGCCAGAGCAGCCAGCTGTTCCGGCTGTACCACCATCTCGCCACCTTGGGCTCTAATCATCGTTTCTCGGCCTCGTGGGCCCGGTACAGGTCCCGAGTTTAAACCGCCGTGGTGGGAGGACATGTAGTAGCTGCCCGCCGCGCCGAGCGCTCCTCCCGCAGCCGCTAGCCCCAAGCTTGCGCCGCCGGTCAGCGGGGCGCCGGCGACGGATAGCCCCATCAGAACCATCTGTGCAATTCCCATCCCTGTCGGGATAGCCTGGATGGCGGCAGCGGTCTTTCGATCCTTAACGCGCTCGGCAATCATGGGCGCCGAAATAGTAGCTATCGTTTGGGCCAATAACCCTATTCCCATGGACTTCGTGCCGGCACTCATGCCCGGGCCACCGGAGGCGCCCCTCAGAGGGACACCTACACCTTGCCCCGATTGGCCAGGTCCGATACCACCGAAGCCACCGCCGCGGGCAGCCGCCGAGGCTGCTTGAACCCTGTGTAGCCCGCTCACGGTTTTGGCTGAGGCGAGCTGGGCTTCATGGCCCATCCGTTGATAGTCCGCGGCCACCTGTCGAACGAGCTGGCTCGTTACTTGCAGCGCCTGGTTCGCTTGTAGTTGCTCTATTTTAGTATTAACGAACTGCGCAGCCATTGCTTTCATTCGCATGACCGCCAAAGCAGCCGCGCCGTTGAAGAGATTGAATGCCAACAAAGCTCCATTAACGGATTTCGGCATTACAACCATCAAGGCGTGGGAGATATTCCCGAGCATAGTAACGAAGGGGGCGGCTGCCAGGGAAAGACGCTGCAAGGACGCTGTAATTTGCTGGAAGACCGGTGTAGCGTCGCGCGCGAGATCCTCTAATTCTTTCTGCTGGCGAATCTGACGATCAAAGGCTGCGCCTCCGCCGCCAAACATTTGGAGGGCTGTGTTAATATCGTTAATTCCAGCCGCCGCCATAATGGCCTTTTGCTCATACTTTTCAAGCGTAGCAAACTGCTGCCCCGAGGCCGCCACAGATTGTCTCAATAGCTGCAACCTCTGATCTTCTGTGGCATATACCATCTGAATTGCATTGAGGTAGGGGCCACCCAAAATGGCATTAAGGCGCCCGACCGCTTCTCCGGCGCCCTCGAATGTGTCGTAGCCGGCCACAATTCCAGTAAGCTTGCTCATTTCAAGGCCCGTAGCCTTGGCTTGTTCCATCAATCCGCGGAGTACTCGGGTCTCTTGGCCGGTATATTGAATGGCCACTTTTAATGCCGCCGGAAAGTCGCGACTAAGCTGACTAGATGTAATGCCAATTTGCTGGCTCATCCCTATCACCTCGCGCTGGAAGGCTTGTGTCTGTGGTACCGTCATACCTAGACCAATTGTATAGGTATCAAAGTGCTGTGCCAACATCTGAACGCCGTAGCCTGCCTTTTCAAGCATGATCCCCAGGCTGTCAAGGGCTTGGCGCTCTCTTGTAGACATATCTACATATCGGCTGCTGCTGGTTGCCAATGCGGTGCGGGCACTGTTAAGCTCTTCCATCGATGCATACAACTTCGTGGTGGCATAGAATCCCTCTTGAAGCTCGTTGGTAAGTATGCCTGTTGCTTGATTATTCTGTGTGACGAGGCCAGTGGAGCGCGCATAGGCGGCGTTCAGGGTGTCCATCGCCTTCACGTTGCGCATCGTCATTTCCTGCATCTTTTGCAGGGTGCTAAACGCTACATTGGCTAAGCCCTCCCAACTAAAAACTGTTGTCTTAACGGTGGCGCCCAGCGTCCCCATCACATTTTTAAATGAATCTCCGCTAGCCACAGCCTTGGCCATGCCGCCCGACGCAGTTCCTTCCCAGGCGTTGCTGATTCCCAGCGTAGTTTTTAGAACTCCTTTGGCGCCGCGCTCGATAGAGTCGTGAGCGTTGCGCTGGCCCTTCATGAGTTGAAGTTGTCGTTGGAGATGAGCAAGTTTCTGCTGGGCCGTTACCAAATCCCCGGCATCAAGATCCTTCTTGGCTCGAAGGCCGGCGATAATCTTCTCCTGATCGCGTATCTCCGACTGTCTGAAAGCAATGTCGGCATTGCGTAGCTCTTTGTTTACCGATAAAATCTGAGAATAATCTCTGAGGCCTGCCGAGCGCGCCTTTTCAATCTCTAAGATTGCAGTGAGCGTTGCCTTCTCGTTCTCGAGGGATTGAAGATTTTTTAAACGCTCGCCATAAATGAGCCGCATGATGCGCAACTCATTGGTCGTGAGATCTGCCATAGAGGACATCTCAGTATGAATTTTCTTAGCAATTTCTAAGTCTGCGGCGCTAAGGTTCGCCTTATCAATAATATCTTTAATTCTTTTGTCGTCAGCCATGGCTTAGTCCTAAGTAAAGGGCCACTTGAGACCAGTCTCGCGCTCAAAGTTGGCGACGGCACGTTCCAGGTCGTGACGGGAGCGGAAGCTTTTAGGATCATTCAAGCCGTACTTGGAAAAGGTTTCCATATACTTTTTCTCCCCGGCTAGTGCATCACCGAAAGATGCAATCTGGGAAGGGGTTCCCTTCACCGCATAACGTACATCGTGAGCTAGCTCTGTACCACCAAACATACGCTGTAACATCATTTCAATAGCACCACCAAACATGGAAAGATAGCTTTCATTAAGCTTCTCTTTCCGGGGGGCATTTAAATTAACAACGATAGGGGTCAGTTCGTCCATGAAAAATCCTCTTATAAATATACAATTTAATTAGTCTGGAAAGAAATTAAAGGTTAAATCGTGGGGGGTTTTACATTGGGGCCGAGGGTTGTGGCGCCCCCGGCTTCATGAGTTGCCTCTTCCACCATGTCACTTTCTTCTTGTTTTTGCCTTATAAGACGCTGTACAAACCATTCGCGAAGTCTAATAGGAAGGTTATATGCTTCGGTAAAACTCCACCCTCCATAATATTTTAAGGCAAAGAATTGTTCATAGACGCTTTCAGAGTACTCATTGCTGAGGCCAAAAAAAGTCGGTTGTAAAGGGAAATATGATGTCGTCTTCGTAACTACATGAGTCACAGACGAATACCTCCTTTAATTCTATACTCGGACAAACCTTTTGATAAAGGTCGCGCACGTGACGACTGTCGGCGAGGGTCATTGTGTTAACAAACTCGCTGATTAACTCAAAATCGTTATAATCGTTAATTGAAACAATCATTAGTTTAAGTTGATCGGTGATCAGAGAGTCCGGCGCATTCTTTTTACGACGTTTGGCCGAGGCATTCACGAGCGCTGTCTCATCTCGCCCCGTCAGAAGCCGGAACTCGACTGCCACCGGATTACGCGGGAGCGTGGTTACGAAGTTTCCTCTTTCGTTGAGGGTCAAGCCCTCTGCCTCAAAGGCCTCGGATGCCGCCCCTCCGTGGGAGGGCACAGTTGAAAGATCATAAACGCATCTCTGGGATTCTCCGCAAGACGGACATCCTACATCGGTTTCATAGTCTACACCGTACCCCGAGGAGCGCGCTGCAATTAAGATAGCACTTTTGTCTCCAACCAAAAGGGAGTCGACGTTGATTTTTTTATTTACCAACAGATTGCTGATTAGGCGATCCAAGGCTAGTCCTTTTTCTAGTAAACTTTGGGAGGTTAGAATGTCCTCTTCCTTCGCCGTCATATACTTAATCTCTACATGCTCTTTATTATGTAAAGGATGGTTAGGGGGATAAAATCTTCCCGCGCTTGGTAGATCCACAAACTCGGTGGGAACCACAAATGATAGGGTATCAGTGGGGGACGTCCGATCTTCTAAAATCTGATGTGGAGGATCCGAATCGGGCATCGGCGCACCTAAACGGTTTTCGTTATTTCTAGGCAAAAGTCACCTCTCTTTCAAATATAATTATATCACCAAATAGAATTTTTTTAAATTATTATATTAAGTGCAGGAAAGTCCGACCTGGGTAAAGAACGGGCAAGGATCTATTTCGCCGCGCGAGCCAGGGGCGCCCCACGTCTCGCCACCGGGTTCTCGCACTTCAAAATGTAAATGAGGGCCAACGCCCGGTATACTGAGATCAAGACCACTGGCGCCTGTCAGTCCAATCTCCTGACCGCTAGCGATGATGTCTCCTGCCTCAACCGATCTTTCTGAGAGATGTGCATATAACACTTCATAGCCATCATCTAAAGTAATTACAACAGTTTCACCATAGCCTCTCGACCAGCCGGAAAACGCTACCATCCCGGTTCCAACTGCGATCGCCGACGCGCCAATTTGGGCTCGCGCATCAAATCCACGGTGATCGCCGAGAGAGCGAGTACCGAAACCACTAACAAGATGAAACTCTTGCCCTGTGGGCAAACTTTCGCTGAGAGTAGTCGTGTCCAGCGGCAAATGATCGAACCTTGGTTGGGAAGGCTCCTGGACCATGTCTGTGACATAGTCGTTGCTCGCTTGCAAGCCGTCGCCCATTATGGCTGCCGTTATGACCTTTCCATCTCGTTGCTCGGTTTCCTCACCTTGGAGGGTATAGGGCGTATCGCCCTCGGCCAATACTGGTTCGGGCCCGAAACCGCCTTGGCTCGGCTGTACATCGGGATGCGCGCCGGGTTCTGGTTCGGCTCCATCAAGATACCCTTCCTCTCCTGGTTTGGAGAAGGAGTCGTGGCGAGT
>Ga0080013_1005985_pt1 | contig 11039 bp, 25 predicted proteins | sample ETNvirenome_6_85_FD_69236 | JGI IMG/M metagenome (GOLD analysis project Ga0080013, IMG submission 69236) | Marine viral communities from the Pacific Ocean - ETNP_6_85 (SPADES assembly) (version 2) | ecosystem: Environmental > Aquatic > Marine > Oceanic | place: Pacific Ocean | collected 2013-06-19
AACCAGTAATAGTACCAGTACCAGAACCAGTAACAGTACCAGAACCAGAACCAATATCGCTTCCGTCTATTTATGGTGGTCAGTATGTACCTGGTGTAGAACCAGTTGAAGTACCAGAACCAGTAACAGTACCAGTACCAGAACCAGTAACAGTACCAGTACCAGAACCAGTAACAGTACCAGTACCAGAACCAGTAACAGTACCAGAACCAGTAACAGAACCGATTAAACCAGGAAAGTTTAATACAAATATTCTAGTAGGTCTTTTAGCTGGTGGAGTATTAGCTGTTCCTATATTAGACGATTTACTTAAAACAAAGAAAAAGAGAAGAAGATAATGGCTAGATTTAAACGGTTTAAAACTGATAGTAGTGAAGAATTAGCAGAATATTTAGTAGATTCTATAAAAGAAATAATTTATGTCATTGAAGATTTACATGATGATAGATTAATTGACGGACAAGAAATGCATGATCTTAATAATGTTTTAGATAAACTTGTGGAGTTATTTACTGAAGTTTCTGATTATGATTTTAATTTGGTTATTGAAACTGCACCGTTATTAAGCAATATTGAATAACTCCATAAATACTAGAAAAAACGAGATAAAACAATGATATATCTCAATCATTCCAAATTGGAATTAAAAAAGATGTCAAAACCAGCTTTAGTTAGAATTGGTCATGGGATTTTAAAACGACTACCAAAGACTACGTTAGTTAATACTGTTCACAAGTTAGAACAACTGGCAAAATCAAAAGGGATTAAATCAATAGGTAAGATAGCCAAAAGAGTAAAAAGAAAAGCTAGATCAGGATCTAAAAGGATAAAACGCAGGGTCAAAAGAAGATCAGTTAAAAGGTTTAAAACCGCTTACAGTAGTTTCCCAAATAGATACACTAATGGAAGAACGATTAAAAAATCCAAAATGCCTAAGAAATATCGTGGTCAAAAGGTTTTAGTTGCTAAAAATGGCAGACCTTATGTATTATTAGCAAGTGGACAAGCTAGATTCATTAAAGGAAGATAATTGTATAACCAAAACCTAGAACGAATAGATAGAATATGGGAACTGCAAAAAAAGATAGTTAGTATTCCACCTATAAGTTCATTAAAACTGCATGGGAATGATTGTTCTGGTCTTAGAATTTGTCATACTTGTAGGGGTGAAAGAATGGTAGGAATAAGGGCAAAATGGGACAACCGAATTTCTTATAAACAGTGTCCTGCTTGTTCTGGTAGTGGATCTATCGAAACAAGAATTTCTCAATGAGTTAGGGCTAGAAGAGCATTTATTAAATTATAATGGGGAGATCAAAAAGCTTTGTGCGTTACTTGTTGAGAAAGACGATCCACAATTAATTGAAAGGATCAAAAGGATAGAAGATAAGCGTGATAAATGTTTTAAGTTGTTAAGAACATTACAGCGTGAAATAGATCCAGAATCACAAATATCTAATACTAATCCTGGTTATCATTAAAAATAACAATCATGGATGGAAAAGGAGCAGGATTATTATATTGTTCAAACTTTAATCTTCCTTTAATGAAGCGGATCTCTTTTGCAAAAGGTAGTATAATCTCATGAAATATTCTAGTATCTGTTCTAGCTGGTAATAACATAACGCATATTTTTCCTTTTAGGGATTCTTCATAAGCCTTTTTTATCCAAAGTCTTTGTTGTTTGAATGGTGGGTTAATGAAATTAGACTTAGACCAGGATATGTTTAAACCGTCAAAGTTGGGACCATTAGGGCATGGGTCAAAGTCAAAGTTAAACTCTTTATCCAGGTTTTCATATACCTTTTTGGGTGTTCTACCGTCTTGATTATTTGAAGAAAAGAATAATTTTTTATTAATCATGCAGTTTAGGATCTTCGTAAATTAGTTCTTCACCTACAATATACACGTACATATTTACTAATTTGCATGGATCTGTTAATACTTCTTTATCGGTTAATTCACCAAAATGGAATTCTTCGTATTCTTGAACAGTTCTGATAACTTCGAATACGTTATTTCCTAACCATTCTTCACATTCCCCAGTATAAACCATGTAATAATCAGTATTGAATATTTCGTTATGAAGTTCGTTATCTCTTACTAATTTGTTAAATTCATCTTTTGAATATTCTTTTAATTCTTTAACTCTTTCATTAAGATATTTTTTTATTTCAGCTCGTTTATAAGAAGTGTCCCATTGTTCCATTATTTTTTCTTCCCCATATTACTATAAAAGTCTCTTTTTTTAACAAAGTCGGATAACGCTTTTCTAGTTAATTGTGTTTTAGTAAGATCCAGGTCTTTAACTAATTTTTCAAGGTCTTTAACTAGTTGTAGATCTTCTTTTGATTTTGTCTTGGGAGACCATTTGAAAGTATGAAGTTCAGGGGTAATTCTATTCATTTTTTAAAATCCATCTCTTATTTTTCTTCCATATTCATTTTCGTAAGTTGGATCGTATGTTCTATGCAATGTCGTTGAATATGGAAATTTTTCGAAAGCTATTTTTTCCAATGAGATTGCTATTCGTTTGAGTAACTTGGAGTAATCTATCGTTTGAGATTCTTGCATAAATTCATTATTACAACCAGCTTTTTCTATTGCCTCGCATAATCTATCAAGATACATTTCTTCGGTTTCAGTCATTTTTTATATCCCTCTTTTTCACATTTTTTCATAAATGATATTTCGTCTTGTATTTTACTCATTTCTTTGTTTATTTGGTGAAATGATTTCATTTCTGACACAATTTTAGTTTTTAAAGTATCACTATCAAAATTAATTTCAATTAAACTTGATAAATTCCATATAATATCTAATTCTATATCTACAACTTCACCAGTTAGTTCATTAAGCCTTTTATCTAATTCATCATATTTTTCCATGTTCATTTTTCAAATCCTCTTTCATTTTTTATACAATTATAACAAATTCGTTTCTGTCCAGTAAAATCTTGAAACCATGCGTTTAGACTTCCGACTTTCTTTTTAAGACACTTTGAGCATATTTGATAACCTCTAATTTTTGGATAATATCCCCTTTTATCAACAAGTAATAAATTACGTTTGACTTTTTGTGTTTGCTTTTCTAATAATATTTTTCTTGTTATTTTGGTCATGTTAGATCTTCTTGTTCAAAATATTAAGAAGCCTTCTTGTTCTTTTATTCTAAGTAGTATATCATCTGCATCTTCAGGGTAAATGAAATGTTTGTATTCTTTAATAGCATTAATTGGCATTTTGTTTATCAAGTCGTTACAATCTTCACATTTTATTGAACATGGTTCTAAACATGATTCGATTAAATCACCTACATACCAGGATTCATCATTACATTTTCGTTTAACTGGTTTTTCTAATGCGTATAACGAATACCTATCCTCTATAACTTGTTCAACAAAACAAACATGGTTAATGAGTTCTTTTCCATGTGGATATTTCATTGATAGATTTCTAGTAAATGGTTTATGGTTAGGTACTATTTTTACTATATCACCTACTGCAAATATTGGGATTTTGTCATTAGATCCTTTACTAGTGCATTTATTTTGTTTCATGTGATATAATAATACTGTACAGTATTTAAATCTTACCTTAATCTTAAAACGCTGTTAGGCATCCGACTTAGAAAAAAAAAAGAAAAAAAGGGAATTTTATTTTTCTGCTATTTCTTTGAAAATTTCAGAAACTTTAGACAAATCGCTTTTTGTAAGAACCAAGCCTTTTTTATCCCTCATGGATTCTTCGATATAGAAAACGCCTTTGGTTTTCGTATCGTCTGACCATTCCTCATTTTCTATTTGCTTGATTTTGAGCTGTTTGTCTTTTTCTAGATCTACCGTAGCTATATCGGTAAATGTGCTTTTTGTTTTTGTTTCGTTACTCATTTTTTTTACCTTGTTTAGCTAAAAGCTCGCTTGTTGTTCTGTCATAAAATGACCAACAATTAACGCATTGTATCATTGTTTCCTGGTCTGATATATCACCAGTTAAAACAATTAGATGATCGTTTTTTTTGCAGTTTTCAAACTCTAAGCTCAACGTAATAGGTTTAAAAATTAACTACTTAAATACTTTTGTCAATTTTTATTTACTAGTAGTTCAGGATTAAGGTTTCAGCTCAACCCTTAATCTTGGAATACTTAATAACATAAATAATTATTAAATTCTGTTGAGCTATCATCAAATTCAATTAAATGAAACGTATCCTGCCTTAAAGCGAAGTAAAAATAATTTAATCCATGAGGGTTTAAATCAAGATGTAGAGTATGATGGGTGGCATTTGCCAGGTCAAAAAGAAAAAAGATCGGATTGTGGAAAATGGTCGTTTTTGGGATGTATTAATACAGAATTACACCCAGATGGAAAAATTTTTTTAAAACCTTTTCAAAAATCCTGTTTTCGTGCTGACTGTGAATTATGCTGTTTCAAGTGGGCATATAGATCAGCTAGTAAGGCTACTAAAAGAATGGAAACTTATGAAAAACAATCTAAAAAAATCGCAAAGCATATTATAATTTCTTTGCCTGTATGGGATCATTATTTACCAAAAAAAGAAATGGCAAAAAAAGTATATGCAATTTTAAAACAAGTTAATGCTAAATCAGGGTTAGTAATTTATCATCCTTTTAGATATGATAAAAATAGAAATGTCTGGTACTACTTCCCACATTTTCACGTAATTGGTTTTGATTGGATTGAAAATGTTGTTGAAACTTATAATAAATCCGGTTATGTTATTAAAAACTTAGGTAAAAGAAAATCACTTTTTGGGACTATTCATTATCAGTTATCGCATTGTGGAATAAAAAAAAATAATCATTCTTTGGTCTATTTTGGGGATTGTTCATATAGCAAATTGAAAGTTGAAGAAGAAGAAGAAAATGATAGAAAATGTCCATTTTGTAAAGAAGATTTGCAAGAATTAGATTATTATAGCGATTCTGGTCTAGAACCAGATCCAAATATAGCAACTACCGATTTATTAATAGAATGTTTTTCCTGGTTTTTGAAAACTCCTTATCAAAAGATCTAAGCTGTTTTTTATCCATTTTTTTTATTTTTTTAACGCAAAAATAACAAATTTGTGTTTTTTCCATGCCTGGATAATAATTTTTAAATGTTCTGTACTTTTTAAATATAAAAATGTGTGATAAACAACGCATTTCGCTAATTTTTAATGATTTTTTAACTATATAAATTGTTTTTCCGCCTGGAAATGTTACTTTCCAGGCAGAAAATGAGATTTCCCTACGGTTTTTAGTGTGTATAGTGCTACTTAAAGGTAATGTCAAGGTAATGTCAAGGTAATGTCAATAATGTTAAAATTAATGTCAAGGATAAAGAGGTAAAATGGAATATGTTTATGGCATTGTTAAGAGGTATAATTATACCAAAAGTGAAAACCATACCAAAAAAGGCAGAAAACACCATTTTTGTTATAAATTTGATATGGAAAGTTGCAAATTCAAAAGAGTTCGGATCTCGTTATTTAAGGCTATTTACTACAAAATTACGTTTATTTTCGGATTAAAGTATAGGAAGATAACTAATATTTATTGTAAGGATTGTAGAAAAAAGCATTTTTCATTAGTAAATTTTTGGGATAGAGATACGGATTGTCCATTTTGTTAAACCTAAATACTGTTAATGTTTTTGTTTTATAATGACTAATCTTATAGGCAGTGCATCATTAGCTTCTGGTAGTGCTGGAGCCACAGTTACACATCAAACTATGGCTATAACTTCAGATTTTACTACTGATAGTGAATCATTTATTGATACAACAATTTTACTAACTATGCCTACTTCTGATCAAATGGCTTTTGTGGGAGCAACAACAAGTTTTAAATCTTCTGAATCAAATACTGGATATTTTAGGATCGAGGATGCCAGTACAGGTCAGGTAGCACAGCGATATAGTATGATAACAGGTAATAGAGTAATTACGCTGAATTATGCTTGTGATTGTGATGGTCAAACCATAACTTTACAGTGTTATCCTGATGGTGGTGATTCCACTATAACAATAGAGGGTTTGGCAGGAAGCACAAGTCAAGGAACTATGAATAGTTTGGAAGTGGGTTAATATGGTTTTATACACATTTATAAAAAAAATAAAATGCGTTGATTCGGAAAAATGTAGTATAAAAATAAAAAACACGTTGAAAGAAAAATTTAAGCTTGTTAAGGAAAAAGATGGATATAATTTTGCCAGCACAATAGTGCATGAACCTAATAATCATTTGATTTCTATTTTTTTCTGTGGTACCAACGGAAAAGAGGATACGCCTAGAATAAAACATACTGCTATGTGTAATGATAAAGTAAATTATGATGCAAAGTTGAATTATTTGATTAAAGGTAAGGATAAAAAACTCAAGGTTGTTAAATGTGGAATCAATATAGTTTCAGAGCAAGTAGAACAGAAAAAAGCGGTAAAGTGTAAATCAATTCCAAGTATGAAAAGCGTTATGGATTCGATTTAGTATAAACCTAAATAGTTGTTTTTGGGATAATAATAAATGAATAAGAATGATTTTGGAAAAGGAGCAGGAATAGGCGGTATTATTGCTGTGATTGTAACTGTGTTATGCCAGGTCATGCATGAGGGGGTTATACCATGAGTTCAGAAAAATTTACTAAAAAACCTACAAGGGATATTGAAGAAGAATTAAGAAAAATGTTAAAAGAAACAAAGCAGGGTTCAGAATGGCAAGAAAGACTTACATCTAAGGTTAGAGAGTTAGTGGGTTAAAATGCCATTAGGATATGATATAAAGGAAGAAGCTACGGAAATTAAAACAGAACTTAAAAATTCTAGAAACACGTTTTTTATTTTAGCTGGTGCAGGGGTTGTAGCGTATTTAATTCGTGATAGAATTAATGATTGGTGGGATTCACGAAATGATGAAGAAGAAGAATAATATAGTAGTATAGTTTTGTAGTCTTTTCATGGAAACAGAAATACTAGCATTAGTTGGTATCATAACATTAGGAATCGGATTTATCCTAAAAATTGGTACACACGCAAGTGGGCGTTAAACCACTTTTTTTTTCTATCTACCTAAATACTAGGATATTTTACTAATATTATCAAATGGCTAGAAAAAGAAAAAGAAGATCAAAGAAAAGTAGAAAGAGTAATACTTCAATAAAAGGTATGGTTAGAAAGTTTGTAAACAAAGGAACTGCACCACTGGTATTTTGGCAACAATTAACATCTAAGGATTATTCGATTTTAAATGCTGATGCTGGTTATAGAAATGCCGATATAGTTACAAAATTAAAAGTAGGTCTTAATCTTTTAACTGCACCATTGACAGGTCAGGTCATATTCAAAGATCAATACAATCCAACACCAAATGGACAACCAAGAATTAATCCTGGTGGAGTTTTGAATAAATGGGTGGGTGTGGCTATTGCTGGAAAAATTTATGGAGCAGTAGGAAAAAGCATGAAGTTACCAGAATCAGCATATATTGATAAAATTTCTAATAAAGTAGCTTATTCAGGAATAGTAGGCGGTTTCTTCGATAATCCCCCACACCAACAAGGCGGATCTTATTCAACAGCACATGTCACACCAGTTGTAACGCAAAATAGATCTGTAACTAGCATGAATGTTTATGATGCTTCTACGCAGGGTGCTTTTAGATGAGTGGAAGTTGGGATGTAGCTACCGCTACTTCAATTACTGCTGGAACTGCTAAAACAGAAATTAACGGCGGAACTAATCTAACAAAACCAACACAAGCAACTAATCTAGTGGAAGTTGTTCCCTGGATAGCGAGTAGTGGAGCATATACGGCAAGCAAACCAATTTTAGTTGAAATGGCTATCGAATCAAATTCTATTGATCTATTACCAAAGAGAGTTATTGTTCCGCCAATACAAGCCGGTTTAGGTACTTTCATTAACATTGTAATACCATTATTGGAGTCATACGAATGTAATACGCCAATGATTTCTGGTAGTACGTCCCAATTTCAAATATACGGACAACAGCAACTAGCAACGACTGTAACAACATTACTTGGTTGTTCTTTGCATTATTCAACTACGTCACCAAATAGACCAGAACATTTCTATAATAAACCAGATGACGAAACTTCTTACACTAGTGCAACTACAACAACTGGAAATAGTTTTACAGTAAATAATGGAGCATGGCTTGAAGATCTATATGCAACAACAGTAGCTTCTACTCCAACTGTTTCAGAATCATTAGCTGGTGTAGCCGAATTTTCATCTAATGACTTTGGTAATTCTATGCCTTTAAAAGTTCCAGTTCAACCAGCAGGAGCAGGACTAGCAGGAACATTAACGCTACCATGTTTGAAGTTAGCTTCATATCATAATACACACATGCCAATGAAAACTTCATGTACTATTAATACTGCATATACTAATGATGTTGGTCAGACAGGAACAGGGCAATTTATTTTGGGCGTTGGATATACCAAAACTACGTTTAGTGAAACTTACTAGGGAGTTAAACTCCTAATGTCAAGCATACCTGGTAAAAGTCCAGTTTTGATAAAACCTGTCTATGATGTCGGTTTCTATGGACATGACGTAACTGTCCCATTAAGCATGTTATCTGGTAGTACAGTTACGTTGGTACCATCTACTTCAATATTTGTCCAGGTTTTAGAAGATGGTAAAGTTCCTATTGATGAAATTCCAATGGTTGTAACAGATAGTGATGAAATGGAAATGGTACATGCTGGTAATGATACTGATTTCGATACAACTTGGAAGTGGGTGCCAGATATGGCAGCTTCAATGTACAAATTTACAGCAAATTTCGCTATAGGGATGAATATTAGTGCATATACCAGTGGTAATTTCAAAATTTCTTCTGTTCAGGTTATTGTAACACAGACAAAAGGAACATATTCAGAAGTTTTGATAAATAAGTTAATTGATCCTGGTATGGCAAATATGACAAGCGCAACTTCTCAAATTGCCTTGATTAATTTAGATACACAAACAGCTAAAAAAGTTTTTGACAAGTCTATAACAATTCAGATTAAGGTTAATACCACAGCAGGGTCAGGAACTTATCAGTGTGGGATTATTCCTTTATACTGTTACGTTTCAGCTCATACGCCTAAAATATGGACAACTTCAGCAATTATAATGCATTTACATGGAAGTTTAGATCATGCCTTCCCTGTATTTAGGAATGAAGATGCGGAAAACTTACTGGACAGATCAGGTATTGGAATATGATTATAGAAGATATTCCGTTTTTTGCAGAGTTTGTAGCAACTACAATACTTTTAACATTTGGTTACGCATTTGCTAAATTGTGGTTTAGTCATTCCAAAGACAAGTCAAAAATAAGAAGAACTGAACAAAAGAGAAAGGAATCAAACACACTTGAAGATGAAATGGATAAATATTTAGACAATGCTGGAAGCATAGCCCAAAAAATTCAAGCAGAGTTGGATTATTTAAAATCAAAGGGTGCTACATCTGAACAGTTAAAAAGTTTAGAAGATAAGTTATCATTAGCCAATAAGGTACAGCAGTACGAACCGTTGATTAGGATAGCTGGAAAACCTTTAATAAAAAAAATTCTTTCTTTCGTTGATAGGGTGTAAATTTTGACTAGTCCGAATGTAACATCTTTTGCAACTAAAAAGATAGCTGAAAAATCAGGGGAATTACTAGAAAAAAAACTAGGTTATAATTTTATTGACCTGGTAACAAAATTATTTTTGTTTTATGCGATTTCTTTTGTAATTTCAAAATACATGGAAGCAGTTATTTATTTTTCAGGGGGATTACAAACTGTAGCTAGTTTTTTTGGAATAAAGTTAGTACAATCTGATCAATTACCTAAACAATGGGTAGAATTGTTTGTAACTGAAACAGAAGTTGTAAGTTCTACGCCTGTTGCTCCTGGTCAGTTTAATCCGCCTGGTTGGGATCGTCCATACGACTATGGCACTATTGAACATCAACATGCAGAACCACATTTATTTCCACAGAAACAAACAAAGTTTAAATTTTGGGATTTTGTAAACGCCATAGCGGTTTTTTATGTTGGTTGGGAAGCTTACAAGTATTATGAAAATGGTGGTAGGGATTTCTTAACCATTGGGATTTTTTCAATGATTGTTCTAGTTCTTAGCGTGTTGTCGTTTTCAAAGTTTATCGGAAAGTTCGGTTTTAATAAATTCCAGGAGCAAAATAAATAATGGCTAGTGATGCTGAGGTATGGTGGTCAGTAATGGGGAATTATGAACCATTAAAGCCATATTTAGATTATTTGGGGATTAACGCTTCAACAATATCTGATATACATAATAGCTGGAGATCTGGTATTCTTAGCGGTGATCCAGCGTTAGAAGCTGTATTAGGCGGTAATAGGAATTTGTTAGATAAAGGTAAGGCATTACAGTATTTTAGAGGAAAATATCCTGAAGTGGTAGATGCCTTAGATCCGTCTGTTCAAAGGGGTGTTTTTGGGATTCCGTTTGCATTTGCTGAACCAGAATCTAAAAACCCTTTAAACTCTAATTTTACAGATCAGGAATTTAATAAATTGGTTAGTCAGTTTAATTTGGATGTAGCCGAGAACATGGCAAAAGCTTCAACTATCGGCGAAAGAAGAATGTATGGTTATTGGCGCAAATACGCGCCTAGTTTTGCGGTAAATATGGGTGATAGTGTAGCTGAACTTATAGCAAATCAAAGGGGATTAGAGTTAGAAACGTTAAAGGCTTCATTCCCTAATGTGTTTGTAGAGACATATCCAACTCCAGTAACAGAACCAGAACCAGAACCAATTTCGCTTCCGTCTATTTATGGTGGTCAGTATGTACCTGGTGTAGAACCAGTTGAAGTACCAGAACCAGTAACAGTACCAGTACCAGTACCAGAACCAGTAACAGTACCAGTACCAGAACCAGTAATAGTACCAGTACCAGAACCAGTAACAGTACCAGAACCAGAACCAATATCGCTTCCGTCTATTTATGGTGGTCAGTATGTACCTGTGTAGAACCAGTTGAAGTACCAGAA
>Ga0080013_1005986_pt1 | contig 11037 bp, 12 predicted proteins | sample ETNvirenome_6_85_FD_69236 | JGI IMG/M metagenome (GOLD analysis project Ga0080013, IMG submission 69236) | Marine viral communities from the Pacific Ocean - ETNP_6_85 (SPADES assembly) (version 2) | ecosystem: Environmental > Aquatic > Marine > Oceanic | place: Pacific Ocean | collected 2013-06-19
AATGTATGCATTGCGTAGCATGCTGCTGTTGCATTGCGAGCTTAGCGGCGATACTAATCAAATATCTTCTTAAAAAAAAGAGGACTTACGCCTTTCGGCTGCCTCTTAGATTATGTTTCGTCTGTTACTTCAACAGTCTCCTCCTTTACTGGGAATTGAGCTTTAACGTTACCAATTTCCTTCTGCAATGCCCTGCCCTGGGTCTTGTAGATTTCATGCTTAAGCTGGTCAAGCATGCCTGTTACCTCTGCCTTCGTGAAGGTTTCGGCTTGTGCTACAGTAGGAACATCAGCAGGTATAGCAGCAGGCTGAGTAGCCTGAGCATTAGGTCCAGGCATGAGTACCCTCTGCCCGTAGGCATCGGTCATCACTATAGCCATGCCCTGAGCGATCTGCTGATCCTCACGAGCTGCATTAAGCAGGTTAAACATTGGAAAGTTTCTTTGTGTCATGCCTTTGAGCATGGCACACTTAATGATCTGTTCAGTTATAGTCATGTTAATGACTCCTTTCATATGTTAATCAACATAAACTTCTTTAAATCAAAATACAAAACAACGTAAATCCTATTTACGAAAGTCCTCTTTGAGACCGGTCTACACCGTTATAACACTCCATACTAAAATGATGCTACTGTTGACTACAACATGGTCATTCATGTAATTTTGCTTATGAAAAGAAAAGAAAGTAAGATAAAGAAAAGAAAAGTTGGAGGGGGTATAGTATAATAACTATATATAGCATATATATAATATATATATATATAGCATACATGCAGGAACCGGTAGAATGGGAGTAAGTTTAGATTTCATAGCAAATTTGCCTTTAGAGTTGCAGGAGGATATTCTTGAGATGATATCGAAGAGGGTAAACAAGGAGTATCCTTTGGAGATAGATGACAAAGTATATTTTGTAGAGAAGCCTGTAGCTGATTTGGTAAAGCAGTTGACTAATAGGTGTATTAGATGTGAGGAGAAATTAGAGAGGGAGCATGGAATACAAAAAGATTAGGGGTAATAGACATTACGTTTATGACAGTAAAGAAGAGTTTATGCAGCATATGGCTCATCTTGAAGGAACGAGATATACAGATAAGAAGATAGTAGATAATTGGAGGGATGGTGCAGAAGGTGATTGGGTGTTAAGTGATGATGACAGGGTAGTACAGTTATTGAAGGTAGCAGCATTGAATCATCCTAATGACAGGAAGAATTACAAATGGGCAAAGAATTATGTAAGGACGATAGTAGGGACGTTTGTCAATAATGAGAAGACATTTATGGATACTGATTTCGACCAGCATCCTAATAGGTACACATTTTCTAAGAAGATAAAGTACACTAGTAAGAGAGTAAAGAAACGTAAGAAGGTGACGAATAATGAAAAGATATTCGCTACTAATGTTGTTTCGGGAATGGGCCCGGTTAAAGCTTATATTGATGCGTTTCAAACTGTTACTGATGAGAATAAAGCTAGGAAGAAAGCATTAGTACTTTTAAAACAGGAGCGAGTAATGCAAGAAATAGAGAAGTCTGTATTAGACGTAGCTAAAGAGCTAGGAGTAGATCATAGGTATATACTTAACAGGCTGAAGACATTAGCAGATGATAGTGAAGATGATAATATAATACTTCAGTCTACAAAAGAGTTAGGCAAGATTATAGGTACATCTACGAATACAGTAAAGCAGAGAGATGTAGGAGTCTTTGGGATGTTCCAAGGGTTCTCTCCTGAGCAGTTAAGTGATGCTAAAGGAGAAGTTCTACCAGATGCGCCTAAAGAATTAGTGTTAAATTCCTCAAAGGAATAATATGCCTGATTCTTATACAAATTCTGGATTCTCCAGCACAAAAGAGAAACCTAAGAAGAAGAAACGAAATGTATTTTCTAAAGAGGAGATACAAAAGATACATGATGATGCTTTTAGTAAACCATGGGAAGAGAATGCCAGGAAGGCTGAAAGTATAGTATGGCGTAAGGCAAATCCAGATGCTCCAACTACGATGGGACAGTGGTTTGCTAAAGAGAGGCTGCCATCTAAAGAGAAAGACCCTGAATTAAGAAGGAAACAACAGAGAAATCTTGCATTCCTAATTGATATGTTTGTCCCTCAAGATGTAGAAGAGGGATTGCTAGGTGCTGTTGGTAAGGTTTTTTCTTTATATAGAGGACAAGTGACAGCTCCACTCGAGGATATGATCAAAAAGACTAAGAGAGGATTAAGAATCACAGGAGCTGGTCAATATACACCAAGTGAACCAAATACTTTATTTACAGCATTAGACATGATGGAGGCAAGGAAATATCCAATGACAGCCGATATTAAATCAGGCAAAATGCTAAAAGACTTTAAGAAATTTCTTGGCAGGCCTCTTGCCCACGGACCTGAAGGTGATCTATTGAATGAAGAACTGATGAATAAGTTTAGAGCTGGAGTATCTGGTATTTACGAATTTAGAGCTCCAGAGAGATTCATTATTGAAGAAGCTCGAGCTGGTAGACATTTTGGTACAAAGAAGTTTTTTGATTACGAGCCAGGGGGTCATGTTATTTTGAAAGAAGGCATAAAACCAGGATATATAAGAAACTTCTATCCTTATGACCAGGCATTACCAGTTGGTCAAGCAAAGATAATGAAATCATTGAGAGATTATTATACTACTGGAGCATCTTTGTTCTAATGAACATAAACAGTAGAAACGTATCTGAAGCAGAAGAAGTATTCGCACTAGCACAAAAAGATTTAATATCATTCGGCAAGCTGTTTCTTCCAGACGACTTCACCCGTAGCGAAACCCCTCCATTCCACTATGAGGTCGCAGATTCCATCGATAATAAAGAAGTTAAGCAGCTTGCTATTATTCTTCCTCGTGGTCATGGTAAGACTGTACTAACAAAAGCATCAGTCTTAAAGGACTTTGTATTCTGTCCTCGTGATGATATGTTCTTTTACGCTTGGGTATCAGCTACCCAGAAGCTCTCAGTAGGTAATATGGACTATATAAAGCATCATCTCGAGTATAATGATAGATTCCTATATTACTTTGGTAAGATGAAAGGGCCTAAGTGGACAGAAGAGGATATTGAACTTTCAAATGGTTGTAAACTAATATCTAAGTCAAATGTAGCAGGTATTCGTGGAGGTGCAAAGCTTCATAAGAGATACGACTTGATCATCCTTGATGACTTTGAACATGAGGCAAATACTATTACAAGAGATGCTCGTGATAAGAACGCTAACCTTGTAACTGCTGTTGTCTACCCTGCTATTGAACCTCATACTGGAAGATTAAGAGTGAATGGAACCCCTGTACACTATGATTCTTTTATAAACAACCTCTTGATTAACCATGCTAGAGCTGAATCCGATGGAGAGGACTTTGCATGGAAGCTTATAACATATAAAGCTTATACTGATAATGGTAGCCCTCTTTGGGATTCTTGGTTTCCTTTGTCTAAATTAGAGGAAAAGAAGAAATTCTACAGGGATTCAGGCCAAGCATCCAAGTTTTACCAAGAATATATGATGGAAGTACAAAGTGCTGAGGATGCATTATGGACAAGAGATCATATAAAGTATTGGAAAGGTTATTATGACTATGATGCTGATGAGAACCAGAGCTTTCTTGTAGTAGAAGGTGAGAGATTCCCTGTTAATTGTTTTACAGGTTGTGACCCTGCGACAGATATTGATACAAAAGAGTCTGATTTTTCTGTCATAATGTGTATAGCTGTAGATAATGATAATAATCTATATGTTCTTGAGTATGAAAGACACAGAAGTATTCCTACAATAGGCGCTAAGAACGATGAGAACGAAATAATAGACCGTAAAGGTGTTGTAGACTATATATTAGAGATGCATCAGAAGTACCATTGCATATCTTCTACTGTAGAAGACGTAGCAATGAACAGAAGCGTCTTCCAAGCCTTGAATGATGAGAGAAGAAGGATAAATAAGTTCGATGTAGCTGTAATTCCAGAGAAGCCAGGAGGAAGACAGAAGATAAATCGCATATATAGTGGACTTTCAGGCAGATTTAGCATGGGAACGGTGCATTTAAGGGAAAATATGTTTGATTTAGTGAACGAAATTGTTACTTTTGGACCAAGAATGGCTCATGATGACACTATAGAGGCTCTTTTTTATGCAAACTTACACGCATTTCCGTCTGATTTAAGCAGAAATGATGAAAAAAAGACTTGGTTTAAGCAAAAAAGAAGAGCAAAGAGCTGGATCGTAGCATAAATAACAAAGAGGTAAGAACATGCCAAACGTAGGTAAACTATCACAACCAAAGACAAAGAAAAAGAAGAAGCCGTCATTAAGAGCTAGGGCTAAAGGAGCGTATACAAAATATAAAATTGGGAAAGGTCGTAAAGCTGGTAAAAAAGCTGCTGAGCAAACAAAAGGAATGGGTGGATTTGAATCTGGAGGCAGTTTAACTAAAGTAAAACCACATAAATTAACATTAAGAGAGAAAGCTAAAAAAGCTGCTAGCAAAGTTAAATTAACTGGTAGACCTAAGACCAAAACATACAGAGAAAAGAATGTTGGTGTAGAGAAAACTAAAGGTGGTAAATATCCTACATACAAAAAAGGTGGGAAAGCTGGTACTAGTTTTAAATCTAAATTTGCATCATCATGTAAAGGTGGTGCCTCTGGATTTACCTGGCAAGGCAGGAAATACAGCTGCGCTAAGAAATAATGCCTAGGTTTGGTAAGCGCTCTAGAGAGCGTCTAAAAGGTGTAGATACCAAACTTGTAAATGTCCTTAATGAACTTGTTAAAATTATGGACGTTACTATCATTGAGGGTCTACGAAGTAAAGAACGACAAGCTGAACTCCTAAAGAAAGGAGCTACAAAGGTCAAATATTCAAAACATATGGATGGTAAAGCAGTTGATCTTGCTCCATATCCTGTAGATTGGGAAGACCGAGAAAGGTTTCATTATATGGGTGGTATGCTACGAGGTATAGGCCAACAGCTTAAAGTTGATATACGCTGGGGTGGTGACTGGGATTCAGATGGTGAGATTAAAGATAACAATTTTGATGACTTAGTTCATGTGGAGATAAAAGAATGACTATAGTAGTTCCTAAAGTAACATACCAACATGGTTCAATATCATGTAAGTACATAGTATTTTATTATGGCTAGAACAACAAAGAAAAGTAAAGCACAGATAAACAAGCAACTGTGGGATAGAGCGAATACATCACATCGTTCTAAATGGCAATCATCTTCTCAAAAGTCTTATGACTTTTATCTCAATGAGCAGTTGACTAAAGAAGAACATGATATGCTTGAAGAATCTGGGATGCCTACATTTATCATTAATAGAGTAACTCCTATTATCGAGATTATGAAATACTTTGTAACTGCTAATAATCCTAGATGGAAAGCAGTTGGAGTAACAGGGGATGATGTAGATGTAGCTCAAGTACATTCAGATATAACAGATTATTGTTGGCATATGTCTAATGGTAAGTCTATATATAGCCAAGTAACTCTTGATGCTCTTACAAAAGGCATTGGCTATTTCATGATTGATGTAGACCCTGATTTAGATAGAGGAATGGGTGAAGTATTATTTAAGAGATTAGAGCCTTATGATGTTTATGTAGACCCTGCGAGTAAAGACTTCTTATTTAGAGATGCTACATTTATAAGTATCCGAAAGAATTTATCTCGAACAAGATTAATAAATATGTTCCCTCAGTTTAAGGCTAAGATAAAAAAGGTAGAAGCTGCGAGTGAAGTTGTTTCTTATTCACAGAGGGATTTAGATCAAACAATATCAATACAACAGGAAGATATTACTTTAGGTATAAGTCAAGAAGCTGAAGATGATGATATACTTGCATACTATGAGACATATAAGAAAGTAAAGTTTCCATATAGAAATGTATTTATAAAGATTGATCCTACACCAGCTCAAATGTCTCTTATTAGAGAAAAGGTGCAGGAAGATTTAGATAAGTTTAAGCAGGAGATAGAAGTAGGATTAAAAGAGAAGTCATTGCAGATACAGCAATCTCTTGAAGCTGGTGAGATTATCCCCGAGAGAGCTCAGTTAGAAATGCAGAAGGCTCAGGAAATGTCTGAGCAGGCTATCAAAGAGAAGGAAATGCAACTTATGTCTGAAGCTCAGGATGCAGCTACTGTAATTGAGCAGAAGATAATGAGTGAAAAGAGTTATAAAGCTCTTATTGAAGGCGGTGGGATGGAGAAGAATATAGTAGATGCTATTAAGTTTTATGAGAATAGAATTATGATAGTGTCTTCTGTTGGCGACGATGTTCTATTATATGAGAGGACATTAGATTTATCAGAATATCCTATAGTACCTATTCCATATATGTATACAGGAACTCCGTATCCAATGAGTGCTGTAACTCCTCTTATAGGTAAACAGCAAGAGATTAATAAAGCTCATCAGATAATGTTACATAACGCTAACTTAGCATCTAATCTTAGATGGATGTATGAAGAAGGTTCTGTTCCTGAAGAAGAGTGGGAAAGGTATTCATCTGCTCCCGGTGCTTTATTGAAGTATAGACAAGGGTTTGCAGCCCCAACCCCTATATTACCAGCTCCAATCAACAATGCTTTCTTTACTGTAGTAAAAGAAGGGAAAGAAGATGCTGAGTATATAGCAGGTGTTCCTTCAGCTATGATGGGATTTACATCACAGCAGACGGAGACATACAGAGGATTACTTGCTAATGATGAGTTTGGTACTCGTAGACTAAAAGCGTGGATGGGAAGTATTGTAGAGCCGGCTCTTGAGCATCTTGGTAAATGTTTTCAAATGATATCTCAGAAGCATTATACCGCTGAGAAAGTATTTAGAATTGTGCAGCCTGAAGCTGGTCAAAAGCCAGACCAAGAAAAAGAAGCAAGAATTAATATTCCAATCTATAATGATTATGGAGAAGCAATAGGATTATTTAAAGATTATAATTCTGCAAGATTTGATGTAAGGCTCGTAGCAGGAGCTACAATGCCTGTTAATAGATGGGCATTGCTTGAAGAATACTTTAGGTGGTTCCAAGCTGGATTGATTGATGATATCGCTATGATAGCAGAAACCGATATTAGAAATAAGAAAGGTGTAGTAGAAAGGAAGTCTATGTATTCACAAATGCAAGGACAGATATCATCTATGGAAGAATCTTTAAAGGATAAAGAAGGAACTATTGAAACATTAGAGCGTCAGTTAGTACAGGCAGGCATTAAGATGAAAGTTGGAGATGCTACTAATGAAGTCCGTAAGGATGTACTTGAGACAGAAGCACAGCAAAAACTTCTTAGAGGATTACTGAAATCAGAATTTGAGAAGGAGAAGTTAGCAATTAAGAATCAAGTTGCTTCTTCTGAAAAGAGTAAATAATTGGCTTGGCGTAAAAAAAGTTATTCAAAGATGGCTAGAGATGGCCGTTCAAATGGCAGATGGAAAGATGGCAGCAGTCAGACTCATTATAGGAATAAAGCTAATGCTAAGCCTGGAACTGTAGTACATCACCTAGATGGAAATAAGTCAAATAATAGTAAATCAAATATTAGAGTTATAAGCAAATCTAAACACAACAAGGTCCATCCAGAGAAAGGCGGTAATAGAAAGTGTAAAAGTGGATACCTCTGGAGTATGAAAGCAAAGTCTTGTGTGAAGATAAAATCATAATTAAGTTTTAATGAATAAAAAGGATACCAAATGGAACAAGAACAAGTAAGCAACACCGATGCGGTCCCTGAAAGTGAAATCCAAGAGAACATCTTTGGCGGAGAATCTGAAGACTTTTTTAGTGCTTTAGATACATCTGTCAATGGTGGAATCCAAGAAACAGAACAAACACAGTCAACCTCAGTAGAGGATGGTAACACATCCCAGAGCCCTAGTGAAGTTCAAGAGCAGAGTGACGACGGAACTCTGCAAAAGAGGTATAGTGATTCAAGTAGAGAAGCAAAAAGATTAAACGGAGAGCTTCAAGAACTAGAACCATATATGCCTATACTCGATGCAATGAGAGAAGACCCTAATTTAATTCAGCATGTGCGGAATTATTTTGAGGGTGGTGGTCAAGCTCCTGAAACTATGACGGAACAATTTGACTTGCCTGAAGATTTTGTATTCGATGCTGATGATGCGGTTAGAACACCTGAATCTGATTCAGCAAAAGTACTTGGGGCTACGGTTGATGGTATTGTGCAAAGAAGGCTCAATGGAGCTTTACAATCACAACGACAGGAAAACCAAAGGTTGGCTAAAGAAACTGCTTTTCGGCAACAGCATGAAATGACTGATACCGAATGGAAAGACTTTGTTAATTTTGCTAAATCCAAGTCACTTGAGCTTGAAGATATTTATTTTCTAAAGAATCGGCAAAACAGGGAATCTAATATAGCTGATAATACAAGGCAGCAGATGGCTGATCAAATGCGTAAAGCACAAGATCAACCTCGTTCCCTTGCTACAACAGGCAGCACTCCAGTTGAACAATCTCCAGACGACTCAGTTTTTGACGCAATAGCAGGACTTGACTCTGACTTAGAATCAGTATTTGGCTAAATTATTAGCTAAGTACTTTAATTAAAAGTAAGGAGAAAGTCTAATGGCTGACTTATTTACTCTTGAGTCAACCGCTGATGCCGCTGCTGGTAGTTCTGGTTCCAGACTTGGAACTAGTCTAGACACCGGTGTTCTTAGACGAAAGTACAATTTTGGAGATCGTGTATCTGAGCTAGCAATATCTCAGGACCCTTTTTTCCGTCTTGTATCTAAGATATCTAAGAAACCAACGGATGACCCTGAGTTTAAATTCACAGAAAGACGACCTTCTTTTCATAAACGATACGCATATGTAACTGGTTGGGTTGAGACTGGTGATGTTGATGTTGTTGGTGGCACTGGCGGAGATGCAGATTTAACTGCATATAACGACGGTGGTGCTCCAACAAGTATGTCAACAGGAGATACTGTTAAACTGTACATGGCTACAGATTACAAATCTGCTGGAAACATCCAGAATGTCTACGGACAATCTACTGGTGCAATTGCTGTCGGTGCGAGTGGTACACGACCTACGTTCTTCCTTCCAGGTCAAGTTATTAAAGTTCCCTTGTCTACTACTGATGGTGGTGGATCAGGTGTAGATCACCTTTTAGCTAAGGTTGATTCTGTTACAGATAGCTTAACTAAGGATAGTCGTCAATGTGTATTGCTCACTTGTAAAGTAGTTCGTATTCCTACAACATCTGGTGCTAATTATATCGCTGGATGGTCTAGTGATGATGTAGATACCCAAGTGTATGATGAATCAATTTCAAGTTCTCTTGAAGGCGAAAGAACATACGTTGTTGGCTCTGCTCATTCACAAGGTTCTGGTTACCCTGAAACATGGAAAGACCAACCTTTCACAACCGGCTATGGTCGTACTCAAATTTGGAAGACTGCAATGGCAATGGATAACACTACTCGTGCTACCGTGCTAAAGTATGAACCTAATGAGTGGGCTCGTGTTTGGAGAGAAAAGTTGATTGAACATAAATGGGATATTGAAACATCTATCCTGTTTGGTTCCCAGTATGATTCAGGTGACGAATGGTATACACAAGGCGCTGTTGATTTCGTTTCAAGTTACGGTAACGTGTTTAGTTTGACACACGCAACTAAAACACAGGACGATTTCTTGGATGACATGAGCAATTTCTTAGACCCACGTTATAACAATGCTAATGCAACATTATTCTTTGTTGATACAGCTACTTATAATTGGTTGCATAAACTAAGTGGTTATTTTGCTAACAATGTTGGCATGATTGGCCCTGGTAATTCTGCTCCTGATGATGCTTCATTAGGTAGAGCAAATATTGCAATGACTGGGAAGAAGAAGGCCTTTGGTATTGATATTACTACAATTTCTACACCTTATGGTGATATGAATGTTACTCGTAATATCCACCTAGATGGACACGCTATCAAGATTCTTGCTATTAACATGAAGTATGTCAAGTACAGACCTCTTGTTGGTAACGGGCTGAATCGTGATACTGCTGTTTATGTTGGTGTCCAAACCTTAGAAAATAGTGGTGTTGACCGTAGGGTTGACTTAATTCAAACCGAAGCCGGTATGGAGTTTCAGATGCCTGAAGCTCATGCTTACTGGTCGTAAGGAGGTATGAATAATGGCAAATCCGATGTACGGACAAAATAAGTTCGATAACCTTGTTGATAAGTCTCAAGGCGAATGTATTCTCGTTGATCCAGCTGGGTCAGATGGGGCTACAGGTTCACCAACGCTAACTCTTACAGCCGCAAATTCAGGTAATATCTACTTTGTAAATATTGCCTCGAACACGGTCTATATTGAGTTACCTACTGCTGTTAATAATGACAATTTGAGATTCAAATTTGTTTTACACGCATTATCCAATAATGAAGCAACAAAGGATTTTGTTATCCAGACAGCTGCTGATTCACAGGATATTATGGGTAGCATCTTTGAAGGTCAAGGAGCTCTAACTGAGATTACTGAAGATACCAGTATGGTACAATGGGACACCTCAGATGGCGCTGCTACAGTAGGCGATTGGCTTGAAGTTGTATCATTTGACGGACACTGGTATGCGATGGGAATCGCAAACACAGCTTCCGCTGTTGATATTGCTGACGCAAGAGCTTAATCAATCATAATAGTAACTGCCTCCTGATATTGTTTCAGGAGGTAGTTATTGAGTTAGTATAAAATGGCAACAACAAATATAGAATTAGATATAGAGAATATTACTGGGGTATCTGATGCTGATAACCAGTTTATAATCTCTGCTCAAAAGTTTGTGGTATCTAGTATACCAAAAGAATTATTATCATTTGCACAAAAGGCTTCATCTGCATCAACAGATGGTAGCGCAATAAGTTTTTCTGTAAATGATTCAATTACTGATGTTCAAAGGAATGGGTACAGTTGTTTAGAGATACCAATGGGTGATGCCATATGGGCTTTAGATTCTTCAAGTTTAAGATATGCAACT
>Ga0080013_1005987_pt1 | contig 11037 bp, 18 predicted proteins | sample ETNvirenome_6_85_FD_69236 | JGI IMG/M metagenome (GOLD analysis project Ga0080013, IMG submission 69236) | Marine viral communities from the Pacific Ocean - ETNP_6_85 (SPADES assembly) (version 2) | ecosystem: Environmental > Aquatic > Marine > Oceanic | place: Pacific Ocean | collected 2013-06-19
TTCGTTAAGAGGTACATCACCCCCAGAATGTTTTGACAGGCTAGTAGTTTCTACCCCGTTAATCCATGTACGTATCCTATCTGCTGCTGTGGCATCTGTGCTGTCATACCGCTGATATATATGCATCCAGGCAGAAGGGTCACGATATACCGCAGTAGTCGTGTAGCCGTAATCGTTTGGACCACCTGTTTGATCAATAAAGAAATCAATCTGCTCAGAGGAATTAAAGAAGGTTTGGTCTTGGTTGGTGTTATACTTCTCACCACCCCATATATTTTGCGTTGTCCCGTCGATGTTACCACGTTTTACCCACACAGAAAAGGTGCTAATTTTAATATCAGTTCTAGTGACTCCTGAAGCATGGGTCATATAGCTAGAGCCGTCCAGCCGTACTGAGTTCTCAATGACATAACCAGCGTCACCGCCACCCGAAACCGCCATCATTGCATTGCGAATATTAGTCATGCAAACGCCGCTCCGACTAAACCGCCATTCCAGATTGTGCCGCCATCGACAGTCCAGAAAACCAGCCAATCGACGCCTGAAGTCGTTAAGGTTGGGGCCGATCCTCCGGCCCAATCAACTGATGACGGCCAGTTCACCGTCTGACTTGCACCATTGGTCAACCCTAAGGTAAACCCACAGAACTCATCTGAAGCCGTAGGATTACTAAAGGTGAAGGTGTTGGCTGAAGTATCCACAGTGGCAGTAACTGAGTTACCAAGTTCTATATCAATGTCCTGGGTACCACCACCTGTGCCACCTATGGCATTAGTAGTCACACTGTAATCCGTAAGTTGCATAAGTGACTGAATGGCTGTCCAATCCTGTGCCGTATCTAACTTGGCAGTATCTGAATCGAACTGTTGGAGAGTAACACCAAGGTCCGTCGAGTCATACTTAGAGTTTACTGCAGTTTGGACACCTGAGAACTCAGTATTAAAGTCATCACCTGAGATGATCTTATTAGCGTCCCCATCACTTAAAGCGTCCTTGCCTGACCATGCTATTGCGGGTGTAAAATCAGTCATTTCCTATTTCCTTTATTATCTAGATATAAACTTAGCTTGTCCATAAAGTGCTTTGGAGTCACCAAATAAGAAAGGTGACCTTTGCTCCTGTTTCCTGTCGGACAACATCATGAATATTTTTTGTCTTGACCAAGCAGGGGTCCTTTCCTTAGGGAATGGCTTAAATGCTGGTTTAGTTCTACCTTTACGCATTATAAGCCTCTAACTTCAGACTTCCATCTGAGTAAGTTACGTTTTTGAGCCTTAGTGGGACCTTCTCTAGTGGACTTCTTCTTAGACTTCCTTGCCTTACGTACTTTAACTGGCTTACCTTTAAAATGACTCATTCCCAGAACCTCACACCATGTTCTTTATTACGCTTCCGAACTAATTCCAAAAGCTTCTCACGTTCCTCGTCCCAAATGTCCTGTAAAGAGCGAGTATCGACCTTAGGTTGATCCTTAATAAGACGAGATATGGAACCTCTAGGTGTCTTAAGTGCCTTGGTGCTTGTCTTCTTACGGCTATCTAAGTGATCAAATAGACCACCTTTGGGCATTTCAATGGCCTTTGTAATGGCCTTGAAGAAGCTGTCCTTACCCTTAACCTTTGTTCCACCCTTCTCTACGTCTGGTTTTTCGTAGGATTGATCAGTGACTTTATCTAAGTTCTCGTCGTTAACCAGTAGATCAAGTATTTTCTCAAGACCTTCCGCCTCTTCACCAAAGTCATTACTCTGTTTAAACTCTAAAGCATTGGCTTCCTGAAAGGACTGAAGTTGTTCTGAAGTTGCATTGGGATTCAATGATTTATAAGTCTTCTCCACAAGGTCCATATAGAGCTTTTGTATCTTACCTTTAATCTTTTCAAGTTCAAGATCATAGGAGGTATCATTAAAGACTGATTCAAGTGTAATTGTCATTTGATTTCCGTCCAGTGTACTTAGGGTGTGTCCTAGTGGAAGTCATTATACGTAGCTTCTAACTCCATTACCTTCAATTTCATGCTCTCTGGCAAACTTGTCCTCACCCCATACTAAGTGTAAAGCAGGGGTAGATAAAGATTTTAATGCTTTAGCACCACACTTGTCACACTTAGTGGGATCATTACAATCAGCCATGTGTCTAAACTCTTCCTGAATATGGTCGCATTTCTTACATGTGTAGTTATATGTCGGCATTATGCTATCAACTCCATATGGGTAATAGTGTCGTCATCTAGATGGAAGTGTTTACAACCATCAAATCTCATGTCTTCTTTATTTAACTCAAGAAGATTAGGAGGGTCTTGAAACTTAGTGAGGATGTCTTCCGCTGTCTTAAGTTCCTCTAAGTTCTCCCAACTATCTACGTAATCAGCAATGATAACAGGAAGTTCTAAGTTGTTCTTTTGTGCTATATAGAGCCTTGAAGTTCCATATCGGGAGAAGGTTCCCTCATCTATTGCTTGGCAGAAAATAGGGTTCTTAAATCCCTCAGTCAATATGGAGTCTTCAAGTCTACTATAATATTGCCACTTAGTTTCGAGTTTCTTAAACCAAGAGGCCTCTGGTTTTACTGGGCGAGACCCATAGTTTCCTATAGGATCACCGTAGTTAGGATTTAGGACTAGGACACGATCTGAAATAAGCCCACCAGGGATTACTCCAAACCGTATCCTATAGTCCCTATTCATCCTAGGTGCTAGGTACAACGAAGGCAACGCCAGCGTTATTCCGTAGTTCACCTACACCATAGATGCAGTCAGAAGTGAAGAGGTCACCCAAGTACTCCTGTTTGTACTGCGTCTGAGAGCGAACACCAAGTTGCTCAACCAACGCCATCGCATCCTTATGGATCATAAGACCAACACGATGAACGGTAGAGGTGTCGGCGGCAGTTTCGTTGGCGCAGTTGGACGAAACGAATACGTCCATGCCATAGATACTACCAATCTTACCGGACTTGATCGCATTACCGTCACCAATGTACTGTTGTTCGGTGAAGCGGTTAATGCCCAACATGTCATTCGCAGCAATGGGAGGAATAACCATGCAACGATTGTCCATCGGTACGTCAGCATTATCAAGAAGCAGGATCAGTTTACGGATACCTGCATCAGTAATGTCTGAAGCATTACCAGTGTTGGTGTTTGCAGTCGGATCATAAGCCGTGACACCGTCACCACCAATGAACGCTGAAGTCCAAACGCCAGCACCTGAAGTGCCGCCCTGAAGGGCCTCAGACTGTGTGAACAGATCATCATCGATCTGGTTAGCCAACGCATAACCCGCATCGTCGGTATAGAACCGGCGCAGCGAGGACAAAGCCTGAACTTCAGCAATATCTTCAATCACTACGGAATATTCATAGTGTTTGTTAATGCTCAGGTTCACTACGGAGTGGGTATCACCCTGCAGCGTAACTTGAGTGTTGGCGGATTTAGCATTAGCAGAACCACGGACAGGGGCCGGGATATGAATCGTATCGCCCTTTTTGCCTTTGTGGTTAATCTTGGTGACTACATTACCAAGCACCAAGTTCTGCTTGTAGGAGGCAATAACTTCATCCGACCACAATTCGGGGATAAAATTAGCTGCCGTGGTTACGGTCTGTTGATTTGTGCCTAAAGCCATGATTAGCTCCTTTTTTCTTTATAGGCCTCTATTTAACCCTTCCGTCTGCATAGGCCGCTAGGATTTCATCCTGTAGGCTTTCATAACGAGAAGGATCGTTGGTTCGGAGTCTGATTAGATCAGCCCTACGGTAGATTTTCTTACCGGCTGTGGACTCTGAAGAAGTTCTCGACACACCTTTCCCCACCTTAAGGGCTTGTTCTCGTTTCTCAGCTTTGGCATATTCCGCCTCGCTAGTGTTACTAATCAGTGAGCGTTCTTTCCAATTACCAATAAGTTCTCTCGCTGAATTAATATCATAGTTATGGGCCGAAACATATAACTGAGTGCGTATCGGGCTTTCTTGAACCCACTCCTGAAACTTAGGGTCACTTACGACCTGTAGGTAATCAGGATGCTCTGCTTCCAGTTGTTGAGTTGTAGCTTGGGCGCTATGCGCTCTTTGCTGCTCTTCAAACTGACGGAACTTAGGATGGTTCTCAATAGCCCTATTGACCGCTTGGTCAGGGTCATCAAAGAAATCAACCTCTTCTACTTCTTGTGTAGACGCACCGTTTGTTGGAGTGGTAAGTTGCTGTTGTAAGATACCGTCAGTTAGCTGTCTGAGTTCTCCAATTTCTTGACCCTTCCTACCTAATTCTTGTTCTAAGTGAGTATAGGAAGAAACAATTTCCTCCATGGACTTACCTTTGAACTTATCAGGTAGTTCTGACTCTTGAGGTTGTTCCCGTTCTGTGTCTACAGGAGCCTCTTGCTCAGTAATGTCATCAAACTGTTCTACTTCTTGATTTTTTTCTGTGGCTACTTCTGATTCTTCAACAACTACACTATCCATATTACTAATCCTCCGTCCTATTAAAGATTATGGAGTTAACATTTGCTGGAGTTAGACATTAAGTTCTAATTGATCCAACGCTAATTTAGTGGTTTCCTCTAGATTAACTATCATATTAAGGATTTCCACCTGTCCTCTCCTAAGGAAGAGGGTCTTCTCGTCGTCTATGGTTTGAATGTTTTCAAGTGACGTTGCCATGGTGGTTAACTCTTCCATGAAGAGACTCCATGCGTCACTATTAAACAAATCAAGACGCTTCTCTAAAAACTCTTGGTCCGTCATCTAGACCGTTCCATACGTGCCTTAGCTAGATTAAGGATTGTCTCTGACCTTAGATGATCAACCTCAGGGACATTACGGTACGTTTCGGACTGTACGTTCTGTGTATCCATCTTAAGTTTCTCAATCCTCGCCATCTTTTCGGCAAGGTCCATTTGGACTTCAGCCATCTTAATCTCTGGGTGATTACCTTGGGTCTCAGACTGTATCTTCGCTGCTTGAGCCATCTCCTTAGCAATACCTGCCTTCATCTCTTCAATTTCCATTTGGAGCTTCATGAGTTCCAACTGCTGTGCCATCTCCTGAACCTGTGCTTGTTTTGGATCAGGTTGTAGAGATTGCATAACGGCTTGTTTAAGTTCGTCCCTGTTACTTAAGGAACTGTTCTCAAAGATGGACAGAAGGAGAATACCAAATGCAGGTGTCCCTTGTTGTGTCATGGACAACAACTGGATCATCTGAGTCATCTCTAGTTCCTTAGCCATAATACCCATACTGGAGTAGGCAATGAATTTATAGTCCCCTGTGGGATACCTGGAGGGATCAAACTGTATGTATCTCCAAGCGGCCTTATTAATCATGGGGATTAAGAAGTTCTCTTGGAAGTTCATAATGGTACGCTTCTGGCGCTTAATGGACGCTGCCTGAAGCATCGACATCCCACTTGCCGTGGAGTTACGTGGGTTCGTAAAGTTACTTGTGGCACTGTCCATAGCACCAGTACCCATCTGAACCATACGTTCCATCTCACTGGCCTCAGTAAAGGTGGACTGTGCTATTTGACCAAAGTTTATAGGCATTAAGGTTTGCCTTGGGTCACCATTGGTCAAGATAGTCTTACCCGCCTTGACTTCAAACTTAACACCTCTTGGTAATCTAGTGGCGTCAACACCCATCATAGGATGGACAGTAAGAGCCATACCGTCAATACGCGCCCTTAATTCAGCGTCCAAAGCCTTCTGTGGATTGTATCCCTTCTCTGCGACACCTCTGCCCCAAAACTTATTGGGGACACGATCCAATTGGAAGGCCATAAATGGACGATCTCCCATTAGATACGGGTTCTCAGAAGCCTTCAAGACGGCGTAGTCGTTGGCAATAATAACTACTGCTTCGACTAATTCATCATCATCGTAATCAAAACTATCTCCAGTCGTGGACTTAGAGGCATCAAGGAACTTCTTAGGGACTCTCCCCCAGTACTCCGTAATCTTAACCTTATCGTCATCGGTCTCCTGAGAGTTAGTCTCCTCATCAAAGCCCATGTCGGCTGTATCATAACTGCCTATAGGTTTGTCCTCATAGATACCTTCTCTGATACCCTCTATAATCTCGTACTTAGGCTTGATGACTACCTGGGCAACGCCTAGGGCTTCATCAATACATGTAGCCGTAGGGTCTATGGCGAACTCTTTAGGTGTTAGGGACTCAACTCTGACCGTAACTTTGTCTTCCTCATACACCACAGTGTCCGTAGTGAGTGTATTGGGGATGGGAGACTCCTTGGCACTCTTTACTGTCTCTTCATCCACTCTAATCTTAGCTATACCTGTACCAAAGATGGCTGCATTAAGGATGGACTCAACTACTGCGTCCTTAACTTTAGCCCTGTCCAAGTCCTCCTGAAGATTCTTTTTGACTACCTTAACGTCAGTCTGATCCTGATCATTAATATCGTCCCTTAGGTCAAACCACTGTTCCCTGCCAAATACAGCTTCCTCTAGTTCAGCCACAATGGCCTCAATAGCTTGCTGTGTCGCAGGGGCAATAAGTTTGGACTTCTCTGAGTTATGTTGTTTATCCTCATGCGCCCAGATACCACGCCAGATACGATAGTATTCGTCCCAACTGTCACGGTAATTCGTATTCCGGTGGTCTTCCCACTGAGTAACTCTATCGACAACCCAAGAAGCGAGTGAGGCCTGAGGGTCATTGTATGCTAGAGAACTATCTGCCATAAATTAATTACCTTTTATTGAAAATTTTTCTAAAGGAGTCCTAAGTTTATAACCGCCTTCGGCATATTTTAAAGCATCTTTTTTATTTTTTCCGAACGGTAAAAAGTTTCCAGTTCTTAAGTTATATTTCATAGCCTGAAATGTGTCTTTAAACCTATGTAATGTACCGTCTGGAAATTGTACAATTGTTGGAAAAGCAAACCAATTCCCATCTTCATCTACTTCAGCAGCCATTCTATGGGTTGAAATACTGCCATCTTCATTTCTTATAAAAGGGAATTTTTTTGGTTCTTTAATCCTCCTTAAGAATTCTGGACCTTTTTCTGCCATAAATTAATACCCCGATACGGTGTCCATTGGTTCCCATTCCTCTAAATCTATTGATGTAGCGAAATCCGCTACTGAAACTTGGTCTATGTAGGCCAGTGAGTCAAGTAAGTCATCATGGGCCAAAGGTGAAGGAAAGTCAAGCATTTGTGAAACAAAGTGATGGTTCCAATCTGCCTTACGGAACTTGATCTTACCGTGTTCCATACGCCCCTGTAGCGCCCATACTATCCTGTCCTGCTTCTTCTTACCACCGTGGCTAACGTCAGTAATATTGACCCACCTACCACGTATTCTCATCTCGTCCTCTATGTAGGGCATAATGGCGTTCTTAAGAGCGCCTGACTCAATCCCTACCGTAGTGGCTTTTACGTCCTCCGCAATGTCCAAAATCTTACTGGCTGTCTCCTTAATACCCCATCTACCATGATGTATATCTTTGACTAACCATTCGTCTTGGACTATCTTAACTACACTTATTGCAGTTTCGTCCAGCTTAGAACTCTTTAGACCTCTGTCCTTATTGGCCTTCTCATAACCCGCCGGATCGACTGAGATGACATAATGCCCTTGGGTCTTTACGTCATCAAAATTATCTTCGTCTACGTATCTAACCCATTCTTCCCTAAAGACTCCTCCTGTGAAGGACTCAAATGTTGCCTCAAACTCTTGTCTGAAGGCTTGGGTAGACATATTCTTCTTTGCTGCTTCGATCTCCTTTGGGTCCAGAAAGGTATTGTCCGTCGAATTGAACTGAAATGCTTCCCACTCCTCTGCATTCTCTTCCTTCTGTGCGTCAACCCAAAGTTGCCAAAAGTGGTTCTTACCTGCAGGAGTCCCTATGAATAAAGCCTCACCCTTAACGTCAGCCAGAGTGGGCCTAAGGATCATCTCCCAGACCTCAGGCTTCATTGAGGCATATTCATCCATTACGACATAACTAAGACCTACACCTCGTAACGTATCTGGCCTGTCTGACCCCTTTAAGTATATCTTCCTATCATTAATCAGAGTAAGTGTTGCAGTATTCTCATGTGCCGACTTAATTACGTCCTTACCAACCGTCTTAAGGATGGACCAAAGGATGTCCTTGGCCTGTTGGAATGTAGGGGCAACATAAAATACGTCCTTATCTGTTGACTGTAGGGCCTTGATTATTAGGACCCATGCCGCTAAGTAGGACTTACCGAACCTACGACCACATGAGGCCACTTTGAACCTCTTTGGAGACTTAAATATCTCCATTTGTGCCTCATGAAGTGAGACTTTAAGATCAGCCATTGTCTAGGACTTCGCCCTCAATGATCTTAAACTCTTCCTCTTCCTTCTTCTCTATGGCCTTAACACCTTCAACTATGATATTAATACCTAGGTCCTGGTGGTCATGGGTAATCTCAACTGCCTTGGAAGTCGGAATAATTCTGTCTAGACACATCTTTAAACAATGTCGATCACCCTCAAGTGCCATCTCAATAACTTTATTGACAATCTCAGGACCCCTGTCCGACATTAACTTTCTGGACAACTTAGTGTATTTATTTACAGAACCCTTCTTCCTGCCTTCGGGATTCATAGGGGGCATACCTTTATAGAAATTAGGATTCCCCGGAGGTCTCTTTTTCGTAGGTAGTGTCGAGTCGTCTTTAGTAGTAGACATAAATATATTCCTTTAAACTTTTACCTTAATAAAAAAGACACAACACTATTACTCTTCAGATAGGTCTACTTAAGTAGTCCTTAGGAGCAAGGTGTGAAGTAGAATTAAGGGAGATTTAAGGTATTTAACTTAATGAATTTATTTAAGGAGTAAGTGTTTTTCATGAGTTAATAACTTAATGGTTTTAACAAAATGATTACCCCTCATGTAGAGTACTTGTTGCTTAAGTAGTGTAGCTTATGGTATACACCTATTATAGCATATTTAGCACCAAAAGTCAACCCTTAAAGTATATCTTTATTCTTCTTTTATTATTCCTTAGGTACTCCTTAGGTATACCCGCAAATATCCACTTGTCAAGCTTTATCTTCACATTAGTACCACTTTTGTTACTTTAGGGATAACAAATAGATAACTTATCTGCCTAAATTATAGGCATAATTACCTATGTTGACCTAAGTAGACCTAAGTAGACCTAAGTAGACCTAAGTAGACCTAGGGAGTCCAAATTGCTTCCCATGTGATCCTGAGTGTATTACAATAATTATCCTTAGGCTCCAGGGGCCCCCCCTACAACTACCTATGTAGTTACATAGGTCAACATGGGTGTCCTAAGTAACTACCTATGTAGTTACATAGGTCAACATAGGTGTCCTAAGTAACTACCTATGTAGTCAAAGGTAGTACTTGGCATGATTATTGCATAGGTGCAACATTGGTGCCACTTAGGTACTCCTTAGGTGCATGGCAGGTATGCAGTGGTTGCATAGGTAGACCTAAGGAGTTGGCATGATGTTTGCTTGGGGAGAACTTAAGGAGAAAGTATGCATGAGTATGGTTATTCTCAGGTCATCTCAGGTCATCTCAGGGACACACTGCAGGGATGTATATATATATTGTATAGCACGATAAGGTATAACATAAGGGCAATCCTGTTATTCAATAGTAATATAGCTAAACATGCTTTAACTATTGACAATGATATTGAGGCGCTGCTATAGTCCTAAGATCAAATTAACCAATTGAGAGGGTTTTACCTATGCACACATATTTATTCAGCCAAGGTGGTTTGTCATTCTATGAGCATGGCACCTATGGAGATGAAGAGGCGCTGCTAGTTAAATTCAATGATCTATATATTGATAGTGGTTTTTGGGACAAACCAAGCTTTGAAGAGGCGGAAGATTTATTGAATGACCTTAAGTTACGCAATCCGGTTAAAGTATCGTTAGGATAGCCTCCTTTGGATTCCACTAGCGATCACAAGATTGATAGTGGAGACCTAAGCAGACTATCAACCACTAACCTAAGGAGACTAAGACAATGGTAGACAATAAATATAATGGATGGACTAATTATGCAACCTGGAGAATTAACCTGGAGATGTTTGATGGTGGCTATGAGATATTAAAAGGGTACGACGCCAATGACCTAAAGGAGGTAGTGGAGGAGATGCTTGTGCAGGACAATGATAACGCCACGACTTTAAGCTATGCAATGGCATTTATCAGTGACGTAAACTGGTACGAGATTGCACAACATATTAATGAAGAGGAGTAAATGCTATGATTAGAATAGAAAAGGCAATTGAATTAAAGAATGGTATTATTGTTAGTATTCAGCGTTCTAAACATCATTATTGTAATGACGATACCTATGAAGTCGCGGCATGGATGGATGGTGATAGAGATTTTATTAGGCTAGGCGATGATGATGATGTTATCGGATATCAAACCGATAAAGAAGTATTGGCTATTATCTTTAAACTGAATAAGATATGATACGCAATAGGTATAGAGATAAGCTTGTTAAAATATGCATGAAGGAAGGGTATAGTATAATGGATATAGATAAGGATTGTCAAGAATACCAATTGGTGGTGTCGTGTGACCACCAAGAAACCCGCTTTCAATTAGATAATGAGTCGGTCACTGTTTCAGTGGACGCTATGGGAGAAGGATTTTATGCACATCATCACGCTTTTGGGTGCGGTCGTACTTATGCCACACCGGAACGTGCCGTCCGTGGGATGTTATTACGGCATGGGTGTTCAATGATAACGATATTCTAATCATGCTCATTGCAAGCGTAATGGGCGCACTTGTAATTTTAACCATTATAGGAGTATAACAAAATGTGTGATAACAAAGTTTCTTACTACGTTCCCCTCCATTATCAACCTGATTGGTGGAAAAATGACTATAAGGAGGTGTTTGTCAAGTGCGGCGACACTAATCCGCACGGTGGCCGGACCATATGTGAAAAGTGTGCGGCAGATCCAGATGAAATGGATGCAATAGAACGCCATGAAGAGAACATGGCTGCTGATAATGCATGGTTAAAGAGTGCTGGATGGG
>Ga0080013_1005988_pt1 | contig 11036 bp, 24 predicted proteins | sample ETNvirenome_6_85_FD_69236 | JGI IMG/M metagenome (GOLD analysis project Ga0080013, IMG submission 69236) | Marine viral communities from the Pacific Ocean - ETNP_6_85 (SPADES assembly) (version 2) | ecosystem: Environmental > Aquatic > Marine > Oceanic | place: Pacific Ocean | collected 2013-06-19
GTCGTTTGAACAGGATACCCCATTGACGATGGTTGAGGTTTAGTATCTGGAGGAATCTGTTTTGGTGAATAGAAACCTTGTGCGTTCTTGGTTTCTTGAGGAGGTTGAACTGGTGGTGGATTAAAACCCTGTGGACGATTAGGTGGAATTGCTACCTTCTTTTTCCCCGTCAAATCACTGAAATCTAATGCGGTCATTATCCTATCATTGTATTAGTACCATTATATATCGGTATTGAGAATAATGCAAGGATTCTTCTTAATAAGAAATGTTACTGTTGCGTAACCCTGGGTGCTGTGGTATGATACAGTACATATATTCACATGGAATCAATGAGCAAGGACATGTCAGGAATGGAGAAATTACTCTTCATCTTCTCATTCATCTGGGCGATGCACTGGGGTGTTCGTCTAACTATGATTACATTTAACAGTCTTGAATTGTTTTTATTCTAATGCTAATTACAACCACAAGTGGATACAGTTATTCTCACAAACGATGCGTGAATATTGTTGAATGGTTCGTGGATGAATATCTTTCACGGTATAACATAGACATCAATATTCATCACTGTAGATTGGTGAATCGTGAATCTGTGTATGGTTGGGTATGGTCTGTTGATTGTGATTACAGACCTCGTGAATTTGATATTGAGATACATAATCAGATGAGTGTTGAGGATTACACCAAGACCCTTCTACATGAGTTGTGGCATGTCTATCAGCACGTTAAAGGACATCTTAAGGATAAGTATGGTAAACGATTGTGGAAGGGTGTAGACCACTCTGAGGTGGACTACACTGATCAACCCTGGGAACAGCAAGCACATAAGATGGAGGAGGTTTTGTTTAAGAAATATAACAAGAGTGCGTGAATGTTTCTCTTTTGCTCTATATTACTATTAATTCATTCAATCTAATGAAAACTGAATTTCTTTGTGTTAAACCACGTTCTAAAGAAGCAACCAATCGCTTTAACAATAAGATGGATAGATTACACTCTTGTCGTGTAGATAAGCGTGAATATGGCAAGGTATTTCTTTCATCTATTTCTGGAAAGTATCTATTCTCAATACATGAGGGTGGGGATGATCATTGGGAAGTTGTTAAATAGACGGAGTTAATCATTACTTATGAAAGATCAAAACGCAATTGATGGGAAGGAAAGTAAAGAAGATAAATGGACAAGAGCACATGCACTCTTTCTTGAATCATTATATAAGGCAGATCATGAATTGCGTGGTTGTTCTCACAATCAGAAATGTTATCATGAACTCTTAGAGATAAGAGATGAAGTGATAGAACATGTTAGAAAGATACCTAATCCACATTCAGCAGCAGGGAAGTTCCGTGGTGCTGACCCAGTTAAATCTATTAACGGTATTAGTGTTGTTTTATTAGGTGGAGCATTAGGTAAACATTATATGGAGGATTGGTCAGAGGAACATTTAAATGAGTGGAAAGAATATTCAAAATAAGTATAATCACTTGAGCATAAATTTTTGTAAAACCGTACTTGATTTGTGAGGGTTTTCTGACTAAATAGATGTAGAAAGTAACAGGAGGCAAAGATGCACTGAAACTCCCATTGTTATTGTAGTATAGTGTTTACGGAGAAAGTGTTATGCACAACATTGTATCGTCCAATCAGTTAGCAGAGTGGAATCATATAGATAAGTCCTCAGATAGTTCTGAAGAAGAACAGCAGGAGTTAGTCAACGACTATTTTAACTGCTTGATTGAATGTGAAGATGACCAGTCTAGTTGCAAACGTGTATGTAAGGAGATGTTAGTCTAAAAAACTAAATAGGATCAATAAGAAAAATAATCCCTTGACTTTTATAGTCAGGGGATTTATACTATATGAGTATAATAAGCATGGAGAAGATGTGTAAGGTAATATCAAATGATTGTTTAGTTACAATTAATTTAAATGAGTTAGTTGCTATCCGTGCATCATTCTTAGAAGAAGTATTAACTGAGGATGAAGTAAATCAGATATCAAATGAATTACGTGTTAGAATGACATTTGATTCGTTATATGGACAGACTGATAGAGTGATATGGGAGATGGTGGAGAATACTGATATGTTACCTCAGTATGGACAAATAGAGACTGGTGTAATACCAGAACCAGAATTTGAGATGGTTGATTTAGTATCACCATCATGGACTATTCAAGTACCTAGGAGAATAACCAAATGAATGATCTTCAGAAAAAGCAAATGGAAAAGGTTGCAAAAGAACTTGGTGCTAGAGCAGAGTTTATGACTTGTGCTGATTTAAATAGTACGTGGAAGAAAGTTGTGATAGAATATGATCATGAATTAAAGGACAAAGAGAGTGCCTAATGTCACGGATGAATAATCATACTAAGTTGGTATTTGCTCTTGAACATATTGCACACCTTCATGATTTGATTGAAGGTAATGAATATGAACATCATCTTAATCAGAGTTTAACAACTATGGAAGTTGAATTAGAAAGACAACTTCACAATGAACAAACTAAACGGAGTAGAAAATGACTTTAAGATCACATACAATTACTAAAAAGAAGGATACTCACAACCAAACTTGGGAGTGGGAAGAGACTCCTGAATTATTAGCAGCAATAGAACAATTAGAAGTGTCGTCAAATGCCGTGAAAGCATTAACATCTATCCCCAAACTACATGTTGGTAATAAGAATTATGCACCATTAAAACCTAGATAAATATATATTCAGTAGTTTATTTGATTTTAAGTTGAAGGACAAGAAAGCAGCAAAGAAGATTATCAAGAGGGCAAAGAAGCACCCAGGTTGGTACACAGAAGAAGAAATACGTTATGCTAGGATGGTAAGAAGACGTATTAAAAGAGAAGAGAGAGAAAAAGACTTAGCAAGTGATGATTGTTAATTAACATTACGGTACTATAAAGACAACCTTAAATTTATAGATAATCCATATAACTAATGTTATAATCTCAAGACATTCCCCTAAGAACTATGATTAACCTCGATGAAAGATACCATTCTTACTTACATGGAGATAAGAAAATGCGTATTGATGGGGTTGGTGAACGTGTAAAAGGTTATGGTTGGAGAGATGATGGAAAGGAAATAATAGGACATTATGTTATTACTGACAATTATAAGTTGTATTATAATATGGATGCAGTATTTGTAAAGTTAGAACCATTAAGAGAACTTGCAGAGGTTTAGGAACTGGTACCTCTAAACTGTCCCTATAGTGTACGGGCAACAGACCCCGATAGCAAAAGAGTAAGGCAATGTAGCAAACCAAAGTGTTGTGGATAAGACCTTACTCACCAAACTATTTCTTTTTATTATGGCAACAAGATCACGAATTGGTTTATTACTTGAGACTGGATCTGTCTTGTCTGTTTATCATCATTGGGATGGTTATCCTCAGTGGTTAGGTGTTACTTTGAGAGAAAAGTTCAACACTTATGAGAAGATAGCAGAATTGATTGATGGTGGGGATATGTCTTCTTGTGATTCTGACACTAATTGGAATCTTGAAAAGGTTGAGAATCATGTTCAATATTATAATGATCATGGAGAGAATACTGAACCACGATTAGATATAACTGTTGAAGATTACCTTGCTGATGGTGAAGAATTTGCATATCTCTTTGAAAATAATGAGTGGATATGTTATAAGTTACCATATCAGGGTGAACCTCATTTGGTAAATATACCAGACAAGGAGGTCGTTAAATGACTAACAACGAAGACCCGATTAATTCAACTGATGAATTGATTGAAGATTTTATTGCTGATTGTGAAAGAGAGGCAGCAAAATTAGAAATTACAGTTGATTATTACCTAGCAGAATTTGTTTGACAAATGTTACCCTATCGGTTATACTGATAGGGTAATTTAGTATTTCTAATGGCGCAAAGATACTTGTATATCGTGGATCATTATGTTCCATTCCCCCAATCAGAATATGGTGGATTATGGAATGTAATTGCAGAAAATGATAGTGAATGTTTTGATCTAATTGTTGCACAAGATGACAATGAAGATTATCGTCAACATTACACTCATTTGAAAGAAAATATTAACAAGTCTCGTACATTTGCTATTATGGATGAACAAGAGTCCCGTGTTATCGAAGAATTTATTACTTAAGAACTATGGAAACTAACAAATGGAGAATAGAAGAACTAACAACTGAAGGTTGGACACTTCTTGAGGGTAATGCAACAAATTTATCTAAAGATCAATGTGATGCTCTTTTGAATAGATTTGTGCAAGAGGGATACAATCCAAATAGAATGAGGGCAGTTCCTGATGTTGGAACACCGTATGAATCTCCTAAAGAATGATAATCGAACCTCCGCATAATCCACCCGAAGGTTATTATTATGAGACAACCAATTTCAAAAGGAATGTATTTGCTATATGGATATGCCGTGATAGTAGTTACAGTCTTATTAATAGGAGTAGTAAATCAATTTGGGGTTTCTACAACCCAACAAAAAGACAATACTATTCGCCTATTACATCCACCAAGCAAGGTTCTCCAGTAGAACTATCACAAACCACGCCATACTCTGCTATGGTTCTTAACTTAAACCCTCTTGAGACTTTACTCTATGGATGATACTTACGAACCAGAAGTTGATGATTATGTTGTATGGGAAAAAGAGTCTTGGGATGGTAAGTCAGTGGATGAAGGTTGGGTATATTTTAAAGCACCAGTAATGGAGGATAAGAAAGGATTTATATCAAATCCAAGATATATTACTATTGAAACTGGTGTAAGACCCAAACCACAGAGTGAATTAGAACCTAGTAATGGTAAAAAGACTACTAATCCACATACAATGGTTCATACATTATTATTATGTTATGAACATCAATGGAAGGAGTTAAGGTTTGTGAGAAGACGTAAGACCAAACATTGTCAGCACTATGCTCAATATGATGATGTTAATTAAAACTGGTACCTCTAAACTGTCCCTATAATATAATTACTGTATTATTATGAAACCATCTCTTGTACTTAAAGAACTGCGTGAATTAAGAGAATCATGGAGAAAGCAATTTTTTAAATATACAAAGGAACAGAAGAAAAGATATGATGAGTTGATTATACTTCGTCGTGAAAGAGTTAAGGAGATGTATGCAAGGGATCAGGTGTATAAAGGTCCATCGAATAAATAACTATTACGATAACATCTTACAATGAAAACTTACTCACAATTTATTAATGAAGCATCTAATATAGATGATTCAGATATAGAAGGTTTGGGTCAAGGAACTGGTGTAACTCACCGTGGGGGTGATAAGATTGGTCGTGATAGAAAGAAGACTGCCCCTGAAAAGAAGAGGGTTAAAGCAATAGGTGGAGGTAAAACTGCACCTGCTAAGTCATATAAAAAACGTACAGATGCAGGTTCACAAAGATCTAAAGGCAGATCTTCTGAAAGATTACAACAACCTACGCAAAAGAAGGGTGTTAAGTTATCAGCAAGAGAACAACAAAGGAAGGCAAGAGCAGAAAGATTAGCAGCAAAGTCTGGTGGAAAGAGTAAAGCAGAATTAGAAAAGGCAGCAACTAAGTTACTAATTAAGAAGAAAGATAGTGTTAGTCCTAACTATAAACCATCAAAAGCATCAGGATATACTAGAGCAGAACGACGCAAATTACAAAGATCTGGTGATAGATTAATTAAAGATATTTCAAAGAAAAAAGATAAACCAGCATCACACTACGATCCCAAGTTATAGGTACTGGTACCTGTAAACTGTCCCTATAGTGTACCTGTATGCCTCTGTGTGGCATTTAAATACCTTTCATGGTATAATTTACTAAAGGTGATTATTTAATGATTCAACTCCGTAAACATCAACAACATGCTGTAGATGTGATGCGTGAATATAATAAGGGACAAATTATAGTCCCTACTGGTGGTGGTAAGACTATGATTGCTATCACTGATGTAGTGCATCAACTACAAGATCTATGGGATTATGATGATAATGCCAAGCAATTTGTTGAACCAAAAACTATAGTTGTTGTTGCACCTCGTATATTATTAGCACAACAATTGTCTACTGATTTTTTAAAGTTTGTTGAAGATGCTGCTGTGTTGCACGTACATAGTGGTGATACTCATCATGATTCAACAACAGATAAGGATGAAATTCGTGAATGGATTAGTTCTAACTGGAGAGCACATAGAATAATATTTACAACATATCATTCTCTTCACCGTATTCAAGAGGCAGAGATTGATGTCGATACAATATATTTTGATGAAGCACATAATAGTACACAAAGTAATTTTATTGGTGCTACTGAATATTTTTCATGGGAAGCAAAACGTTCCTATTTCTTTACAGCAACTCCTAAACATTCTCTCACTCCATTTAAGGCAGGGATGAATGATGAGGACATTTATGGTGAAGTATTGTGCAATGTTCCTGCTCCTGAGTTAATTGAACAAGGTGTTATTTTACCACCTAAAGTTGTAATTAAGGAGATAGATGTACCTGATGATAGTAGATTTGCTAGTGAAAGAGATTGTGATAATCTTATATCAACCATTGATGAACAAAATGTCGGTAAGATTTTGATTTGTGCTAGATCTACCAAACAAATTGTAGGATTAGCAACACAATCTAAGTTTGCTGATGAGTTAGCATGGCGTGGATATTCTCTTATGTACATAACATCGAAGACTGGTGCATTTATAGATGGAGAGAAAGTTAATCGTGAAGAATTTTTTGATGTTCTTAATGCCTGGGGTAGAGATACTGATAAGAAATTTATAGTTATGCACCATAGTATTCTATCAGAAGGTATTAATGTCCCAGGATTAGAAGCAGCATTATTCTTAAGGAACATGGATTATATTGGTATTTCGCAGACAATTGGACGTGTAATAAGAAAAGGTGATGATACTAAGACTTATGGACTTGTTTGTATCCCATCTTATGATAGAGTAGGGATTAGTACATCTAAAAGAGTAAGTGCAGTTGTTGATACAATTTTTAACAAAGGATTACCCGCTATTTCTACAGTAAGAAAATGACTGATTCAAAAGAACTCAAATCAATTGCACGTTTTTATAAAGATGCAACCGAAGGATTTGCAGACAATTCAGGTTACTATGCCGTTCCAATCCTGGGGAGTAAGACTAAACTAATGGTCATACATGATGGTGAATTGTTGAAAGAATGTAGAAATGAAACTTCTGCACGTAATTATATCACAAAGCATAAAAAGAGTAAGAAATAGTAACTGGTACCTGTAAACTGTCCCTATAATGTAAGTTCGTCCGTGTCGATCACGGTGATACAAATGTTTAAAACTGATGGATCAGTCCATCATGGTGGTGTGAAGAATGAGGATGTAACTATTAAACTCCTCAATGAATTAAAACTCTATTCTAACACCGTAGAACACCGTGGTGGTACACAACAAAAGGCAGATGCCGTTGCTGGTGATACAAATATCAGCATAAAACGCAAGAAAGGTATCAAGAACGGTTCATTTGATTGGTTTAACACCAGCAAGTATAATGACGTTCTAAATGATACTTTTAACAATTTTCTTTCTAATATGAAAGAGTTACGCAATCTACCCAAATCTTTCACTACTGATGAAGAATTTGTTTTAAAGATTCGGGACAATTTTAACACTCTTTGTGAACTATCTCTTGATAGATTAACATCAGACCAGATCATTGAGATTCTAAAATGTGGATTAATTGATGCTAATTCTGGTTATGATATTGTTATCAATGACACAGAATCTAAGAACCTTTATAAGTTTGACGCATCACAACATCCTGTGGTAGAATATATCAATAGAGGATACTCTCCGGTGTTACGAGGCAGTGGTAAATCATCACGTAAAATATACTTTACTGATGGTACTGATGTATATGACTGTGGTTTAAGATTACGTGTTACGAGTAACAATGGAATCAATGCTTTTCTAGGTAATAGTAAAGCAAATCGTAATTCTCAAGTGGTAATTAAATTACAACAAGATCAAGTTAAGAATCTGGTAGATAACACAAATGCTACCGTAATTGCATATTGATGACTGTTACTATTTTACAGCAACCTGCTGAACAAATGAATACAATAGACCAGACATTTGATCTGGTCTATTATGACCCTCCCTTTGGACTTCAGAGGGATTTTAGTATGTTAGAGGAGGATGGTGAGGAGAAAAGTTTCTCTGACCATTGGAAATCCTTTGACGATTATATCACATGGTATGCAGAGATTATCAATGCAGGATATAAGAAACTTAATAAAGATGGTTGGATGTATCTACACAACAACTTCATTGGAAATGCATTAGTATTGTCTCATGTATTACCTGAAGTTCGTGATAACTTTTATACAAATATATCATGGAAAAGAAGTGGTCCAAAGAATAATATTAAGAACGGTTGGGGTAATATAGTAGACTCAATCATGGTTATTAGAAAGGGTAATCCATATTTTGAGGTTGAGTATACAGATCTTGATGCAAAATATGAGAAGAATAGTTTCAAGAATAAAGATGGTAAGGGATATTATGCACTAGCAAAGACTACAGGAGAAAAGAGTAGACCTGGGAGAATCTTTGAGTATAAAGGTTATAATCCTCGATATGGTTGGAGGATAAGTGAAGATATGCTCAAGCAATTAGATAGGGATAACTTATTACATTATGGCAAGAATATATTATATAAAAAGATATATCTTGAAGATAATAAGGGTGTACCTGTTCAGAACTTATGGGACGATGTATATTTTATTAGCAGAAGTGAACAGAATAAACGTAAATATCCTACACAAAAACCATTGAAGTTATTAGAAAGAATTATTACATCATCTTGCCCTGATGGTGGTTGGGTTTTTGATCCTTTTTGTGGATCGGGAACAACAGCAATTGCATCACAATTGCATGGTAGAAATTGTATCACATGTGATGTAAATCCTCAATCGATTGCATTAGTTAAGGAGGCAACTAAAGAAAGAGTTAATCTATTGCATTTTATGTGATGATATTAGTAACTGGTACCCCTAAACTGTCCCTATAGTGTAGGGGACGGACCCACTGACACCTCACCCCTTCACATTCACTTAGCAGGGTTATTATGCCAGCAAAGACTACATCAACGCAGTCACCAAAAAGGTCAACACGTCGTCGTAAGTCTCCTGCTAAAGCAACAACAATTCCATCTAAATCAGAAGCAGTTGTTGTTAATGAAGAAGCAAAAGTTGCTCCTCCTGCACCTAAACTAACCTTTGAAGATTATCGTGAAGATTTTCAAGCAAGGGTTAAGATTCACAATTATGAGTTTAACTTACTTGTGAAAGATTTGCAGAAAGGTTATGATTTTGCCCTTCTCTTTAGCAAGAAAACATACAACTACGTTAGAGAATCTTATTCTCGTGCCTTTGAAACTGAAACTGTTTGAATAATTGTTAAGGGAGGGTAAAACCTCCCTATTTTCATGTTATACTATTATTATGCCTTTATTACACATCGAACACCCCGAAGATATGGTTTTAAGTGGTGAACTTAGTGTATTAAATTGGTTCACCGCTGATTCTCACATATCAACCAAGATTGACGGATCTCCAGCAATAGTTTGGGGTACAAATCCTGCAAATGATAAATTCTTTGTAGGGACTAAATCAGTCTTTAATAAAAAACTCATTAAAATTAATCATGACCATAGAGAGATTAATCGAAATCATCAAGGAAAAGTGGCAGATATTCTCCATAAGTGCCTTGATAATATTCATCCTACAACTGGTATCTACCAAGGTGATTTTATCGGTTTTGGTGGCAATAGCACTTTCCTACCTAATACAATCCGATACGATTTCCCCGAAGAAGACCTCAACCAAGAAATCATAATTGCGCCTCATACTTATTATGAATGTGATGATGATTTAAGAAATGCAATACCACATCCTTTACAATATACCATGAAAAGTGATGAAAATGTATTATATGTTCAACCAAAAGTAACAATAGATGATGATAGGGAAGATATACAAGATATGTGTAGTTTTGCTCGTCAAATGTCAACTTTGTGTGAGTTTCCTAGTGGTAAACAAGTCACAAGGATTAAGAAGCAATTAAATGCATGTATTAGGGAAGGATTAGAGATAGATGATATAACATTAGAGGCACTTGCACATGATAACAATTGCGACATAAATGTGTTGCGTTTGTGGAAATTAGTGCAGTCAATTAAGTATGACATGTTTCCATATATTGAGAGACAAGATGAAATAGATTGTTACATTGATGATGAAGAATCAGATCATGAAGGTTATGTTCTTATTAATGAATATGGAACATATAAGATAATTGATAGAGAACTTTTCAGTTCTGCTAACTTTAACCGTGTTCGGTAATAATAACTGGTACCTCTAAACTGTCCCTATAGTATAAGAACGACATCGAAAATGCTTACAAAAGAAGTTCCAACAATCGCAGTATTTCCTGAAGAACATCTCACTTTAGATCAAAAGATTGAAAAGTGGGTGTGGCAATTATGCAGAACTCTTGAGGAAAACTATCAATTAAGATATCCAAATAGTAATACTTCAGTAACATTTACTATGCAATTTGGTAGGAAATATATTAAAGTGATTCAAGATAATTCATCAGTTCATGCTTTTGTTGATAAGAAAACAGGTGAAGTTTATAAACCAGCAGGATGGAAATCACCTGCAAAGATTGTTAGATATGATCTACGATTGATTGAAGATAGACTCAAATTACACAATCCTAATTTTACAGATTGGGCAGGTGGTTATCTTTACTTAAGATAGCACATTCAGTCCTGAGTATGACTTTAAACTGCTTAATTGTAAATTTACTCAACACTTTATCATGGCATACAATCCACTTCCTTTGTTGTTTGCACGTTTGGAAGATGCAGAAACTTCAGCAGAAGTTTTGGAACTAATTAATGCTTATCTGGAGAATTGAATGAGCAAAAACTTATTCATCCCTGCAAAACAGATGGTAAATAAGTATACAAGAGCAGGACA
>Ga0080013_1005989_pt1 | contig 11035 bp, 9 predicted proteins | sample ETNvirenome_6_85_FD_69236 | JGI IMG/M metagenome (GOLD analysis project Ga0080013, IMG submission 69236) | Marine viral communities from the Pacific Ocean - ETNP_6_85 (SPADES assembly) (version 2) | ecosystem: Environmental > Aquatic > Marine > Oceanic | place: Pacific Ocean | collected 2013-06-19
AGTCAAAAGCTCCTCCTGTGGGAGGGGCACCGCCGCCAACAATAGGAGAGGGGGCTCTCTCCTCTACGGGGAGCCCCAGCCGTTCATCATTTCTACTCATTTCGTAACCTTTCTACTGCCAAAAATCTTAGCCGACAGAAGTTCCAATGGCGGTGACTTCTGCCCAGTCATAAGCAATCTCGACACTAATTTCGTTCATCTCGTCCGCGGCATAATCAAGATTGCCACCAAAATCAATGCTTACAATCCAAGGGTTCTTCAGAGCCCAGGTTTCGATGGGTGTACCATCCGCATTGATCTGTTGAATAGAGATTCCACCCAAACCATCAATGACCGATTTCTCTTTACTGATACTTCCGCGGGCGTTAGGTGTGGTGGGGTATTGATAACCCGACTTTCTAAGGATATCAATAAAGGACTTAGCGAGATCGGGATCAATCGGATCCACCAACGTCACCGTAATATTATCCCAAGTCACTCGTCCAGGGTACTTGAACGTGTGGTTAATAAACTGGTGTTCAACTGTGGAGATATTAGCCTTTGGCTTCGTCGCTGTTTTAACGGTCCAAATTGGAACCTGTCCCATAGCGAGAACAAACCTAAATCTTCTTTTTGGGTCAGTATTGACATTAGACCAGAACAGATCAGCGGCCATTATTGATTTCTCCCTTGGTTATAGTATATATCATTTTCATAACTTTTTTAATCATCGAAAGCGGCTCCGCTATTTGTGACAACAAAGTCAATAGCAAAGTATTCCGCTGCCCGAGTGGGTTTCACGATCAGCTTCGCATAAATGATATTTCTATCAATCATATCCGGTGTCGTTGTGGACTCGTCAAGAATTAACTTAAAGTCCTCAATTCCAAACTGAGAGCGAACTGCGTCAAGAACTGGCGTAGCCTGCTGAGTGAAGCGTGTCCATGTATCGCGAGTGTTGGGGGCAAACAAGAGACGCGATGCGATGAACGAGATCTCTCGCTTGAGGTAAATCAACAAACGACGCACATTGATACGGTCAAGAGCAGAAGCGGTCTGCTGTAATGTTTTCTGTCCGAAGATTACAATGCCCTCTGCGGGGAATTTAGCAATGGGGTTAATGTTTGCTTCGTACAAATCATCTCGGTTGTCTGAGGTCAGGCGGCGCGAGACTTCCAACACTGGAATACCCGCCGCACCTTCGCTCAACCCACCTCGGCGGAAACCTGCGGGAGCAAACCAAGGGGCAGCAATACGATCGGTAGTCGAGAGGGCTCCCAGGGCAGCGACTGAGGGCGGAGCCCACAACGTGCGGTTGTTCACGGTGTCCTGAATCAGAACCCAGGGATAGTACGCTGCACCGTAGCTGTTGTTGATGTTGCGATCCTTAAGGTCCGTAATCGCTTGAGCCACGGTGAAGGCATTTCTGTCCGCGGCGCTGGCGCTGCTTTCAGTGTCCGCAGTGTACACCTTGGGCAAATCGATAATGGCCAAGGCATCAGCCCTATCATCAACCATATCCAACAACTGGCTCGTCACTAAGTTATTTGTGACCCCCGGCATTGTAATAACATTATACTGGAGTTGGTCGGCATCCGACACCGTATCAATAGCCCTCTTTAGCGAGTAGAGAGGAGCACTGGTGGCGTCCGTCGCTGAGTCTCCAATAAGGCTGTTGCGGAAGGGATCCCGTTCCATGATATTATATCCGGTCGAACCGCCATGTAAGACCGTCGTAAAACGATCCAGCCCGGCATCCAACAATGTGGTATATGTTGATGTGCCACGATAGCTTGTGCCTGTGGTGCGAGAACCCGACACATAAAAATATTCGCCTGAATTAATAGATCCCGAAAGATCGTCCAGTGTAAAGACCCATGCAATTTCCAGAGGGTCAGTAGCCGTCAGGGACGAAGGGTTATTAGTAATGTCGGGAGAGGTGCTGGCCGGGTTCGTTTCCAAGCCATAAGCCCGAGCGGTAAGATAGTCGCTCACGCCTGGATCGTAGGTTGCATCACTGGTGGTGCGCCCTGTCCAGGCTCCCCAGTAAGTGCTCTTAAGATCTTTCGGGGTTGCCCAACGATTGGAGTTGCGCAGAGGCACCGAAGGATTTTGGATCGACCCACTAAAGACTGCGCTGCCGTCAAGTCCGCCTGTAAAGTTGCCGACAGTAACACCCGTAATGGCATCAGAGTTGGTTCTATTTCCAGCAAGACCTGGAGTTCCCTGCGTGATTGTTACGGTATCCACCCCATCAGAAACTGCGCCATCCGGATACCAGTTAGCATCCGTAGTCTCATTGACTGCTATGGCTATTGAGGCGGCGGCGGCAATCTTACCAGCAGCGCCGCCACCAATGCCGCTAAATCCGACCGTTGCGGCTCCGCCGCTTCCGCCGCCGTTTTCCGGCAATATTCCGGAATTGATGGTATAGACGGTAGTTACTCCGAGCGAATCTATGAGCGTGAAAGTTTCGCCATTAACAACCCCACCAGAATCGGTCACTTCCAGTTCGGCTGTAGCACTAGCTGCGGCAGTGTCATGAGCAAATTCCCCAAATCCCAGAAGCATAGCATCAGCACTAACTGTTACTGGGATGCCTCCAGGGGACGCAAAGATCTGCGAGGGACCACCATCCACCAGAGACATTGCTCCAGCACCAGCGGCACCCGAGGCATAAGCCGTCGCTAGCCAGGTGGCACCATAAGCGCCCGCAGGCTGTGGAGCACCCGACCCACTAATGACTGACACATCGCGGTTCTTCAAAGGACCGAAGACGCCAAAAGGAAGAAGCAGTGGCTCGGCTCCACCTCGGTCTACGTCTTCGTTCATCACAACGCGCACAAAACGAGAGCGGTTGGCATACTGCCCATACAAGCGGTTGGTAAGAGTAGTGGTGTCGAATTGCTCATACTGATCCCCCATTTGCCGGGCAATATAGTTAGGCGAGGCGGGGTTAAGATTAACCTCGTCAAACCTTTCGAGAATTTGGGGGACGGCATCGGTGTCATTGATACCGCGTATTAAAACACTAAACTTACCGTAGTCTTCGTAAGCCCCTTGTGGTGCTTGAAGCCTAGAAATTGAAATTTTTATTTGTTTCTGAACATCTTCGCCTTCTGCAAGTGCCTCGAAGCGAAATAACTGTTGCATGCTTTTAGCGGCATAAGCCGAAGGAGTATTGCTCAGATCTTGACTAACAAACCACCCCGTGGTAGAGCGAGTACCGCCGAAACGCTTATCGTTCTGGGTAGTGGTGTTGCTTCTTTGGTTTCTCATGGGCAACAGTGCAACATGATAGGTGGAGGGACTACTTCCCGAGGTGACAACGGGCGAACTGAGGAGTCCCAGTGAGGGGACAGTCTCCGGGGCATTGTTCCCCAAGGCGGATCCCGTAGTAGCTAAACGCCGCGCAAAGCTTTCGCCGATCCAGTACTCGCCCCCTTGGTTACTAGTCCTAGTAGCTGCCGTCGTAATGGCGCTGTTAGTGACGGTGGGGTTGGTATTCAACACATTGCGAAAATAGTTTTTGCTGCTGGGGTCAAAAGAAATATTAACCTTTTGAAGATTAGCTAGTTCCCCATCACTAGAGATACTGAGTGTGATCTCGTTGTTGGAGTCCGTAGTATAAAGCTCACATGCAGAACCAGTGGTGGCTCCGTCTACGCGAGTTCCTTCCAATATGGCGCGCCCTGCATCTAAATACACGGTAGCTGCGACCGCTCCCGATACGGGAAGACCTTCGGTCTGGAGAGAACTGGTCGGCCACACCACTAGCTGCCATGCGCCGCCATTGGCACGCGTGGCGGCATTTGTAGACGAGAGGTTTCCGGCTCGCCAGCCAGCATAACCAGCTTCGTCAGTCGTGTCCGGATCAGTGAATGCACCCACACGCATATAAGTCAGGGGAGAATTATTACGCAACCATGCTTGAGCAGCATAGGACCCATAAGTCGGTGCATTAAGAGTGTTGTCACGCCACAAATCGGTTCCTTCGTTTCCGGCGACCGGGCTTCCGAAGATTTCCACAAACTCGTTAAAAGAATTGACGGTGATTGGTTTGTTGAGCGGCCCCTTGGCTGAGGTGCCGAGAATCATGGGACCGATGTCCGCCGCTGTAGCGGGTAACTGCGAATTATCTATCTCATTGACAAAAACGCCGGGAGAGATAAACTTAAATTTTCTTGAAGAATTGTCAGCCATTTATTTTAATTCCCCTTGTGATAAATGCTAGTGGGGTGAAAGCCTGCACGCAAAGCTGATACAGAATTCACTATTATTAATTAGTAGGTCAAACTATGAAACTCCCTCTCAAATGCAACTCAAGTTACGGCCTGTATTTGTCCTTGAAGCGAGTGTCAAAGTGTGGTTCGCTCTGAACAATGACCCGTTCTCGTTGAATTCTTATTTTTGCGGCGGATTCATTGACCACCACATTAGGCGACGCTTGGTTCTTGTCACCTCCAATGATATGCCCTAAGACCGTGAAGTTAAGACTCGCGCGAAAAGACCTTTCCTCTACGTTTAGTCCCGCCGCATTCGCCTCGATATTATAAGAAGGTTCTAAAAATGCCTCGTAACGATTTCCCTCGTTAAAAATAGGGAAGACCACAGGAGTGGAGTGGGCGGTGATCACCGGGGCCAACATCTCGTTCATCTGTTGTTGGAAGTTGCTCACTAAATCGACCGAATACACCACCTCTAAAAAAGCGGGCATTGGGACAGACAGAGTATTATAAACGACAGCCTCACTTTGCCCAGGAAAAGTCTGATGGTTGACATTTGCTCCCCCCTCAGATTTTCGGATAGCATCGGCGTTGGTAAAGTTTTTAGTTTTATCCTGATTGACTACTCGTGCGATATCAATCGAGGAAGGTCGGACACCCGAGCGAAAAAAGGGAGGAATATAAGTTCCATAGCGCCCCTTGTTTGCCGGGTTTTGGGTAATGCCGGTCTTGTTAATAGAAATCAAAGGATATTTTAAAGTTCTCCCGTATTCGCGCAAAGTGCGATCTTCCTTTATTTGGTAGGCGCGCTCGGCGGAGCCGAAAATTACGGGGACCTTAACAAAGCCCTCGTTGGTTGTGCAGAAAATGTTGAGTTTTTCGTCAAAGTAGTTATAGAGCGCCTGATCGATTGTTTCGATGGTAGACGGGGCTAGCGGATAGGTCGCTGACAAATTAACATTTTCGGGATTGCGTTTAGGCATTTAGAAAGTCCTCTGGGTTTGGTTTTTAGCTACGCCCGAGCCTGGCTCAAAGACTCCTTCGCGAGCTTGCTTGCAGACGGCAGTGACCTCAAAAGAATTTCCATCTGCGAAGTCGCTGTCCTGCCCAAATAAATATTTGGGTTCAAAAATGTCAATTATTTCAAAATACATTTGGTCATATTGTACAAAATCTCCTAACCGAGCAAACAAATCTTGGTCTTGAGCCAGGCGACGTTTATGGAAGTGAACCGTAATGTTATAAAGGTTGTCAAAGCCGAACTGGGTCTGTGTGCGGTCGGATCCATTATACTCTACTAGGGAATACACTCTAACCGGGGGCAGAAAACTTTTCTGAATTGCTTCACCGTAAAAATTATAATTGGTACGGGGCAAATCAATAGGAAAATACAATACCTGTTGACCAACAACTTTCTCAATAACTTCGTCATTGATCTGTTTTACAAAATCACGCTCGGCGCGACCCACAAACATTGGTGGGGGCGGCTGAACGGGTTGTGTCCACTTGTTGGTTGCCACTTATTTATCCTACATATATGCCATAGGGGACAGACGACATAATGTCCGTAATATTCTTTTGCATGGCTGCGTCACCCTCAGCCAGCTTACCGTAGACTAATTCGTCCAATACAGTCTTAAGTTCCTCTCTAAGTGCGTTCTGTTCTTCTTTTGCTTCCGAGACTAAAGCGGGACCATTGAGGGTTACGTCGTTCCCAGGGATAGGGATGGAAGCAAGCTTAGATCTCACCTGTCCTAGCGTCTCTTTGCACAATGACAAAGCAAAGCGGCGAATCCATTGTTTTCCAATACTGTTAATATTAATATAAGGAACATTTGGAAACGGCAGAGTGTTCATACTGCTGACGCCATCGGCTCCATATTTCCTATCTTCACTTTCGTCGAAAGCATCCTCAGACACTCTGAAGTCTACCCAGAATTTATCTGGTTGGTTGCCGTTGGGAACCGGGAAGAGGCGTAATTTATTATTATTAACCTTAAACGAATAATGGGAGGCTCGTACATTTAAATCATTTTCATAGGTCATCGCTTGGAGCGTGTTTTGCCATGCCGGTACAATCTCAAAAGTACTGTCGTCGGCATACATCCCATAAGTGGATAGATTCCCCAGAGTTCCTATAGCGACGCCTCCATAAAACCTCCATGACGCTCGCGGAGTCTTATAATAAACTCTCTGAATTGTTACGGCGCTTTTTCCTACTTTGTCATAAAAAGGAGAACTGGTGTCCAGCGAGGCGCTATAGAGAATTTTTTGCAAGTCATAGTCTTGGACATTATAAGCAGGCGTAAAAGAGGCGGAATAAATAGTTTGGGAGGCTCCCACCGGAATGTGCAAACTAGCTCCGTGCCCTACATGCATAGCGAAACCTAGTTGAAAACGGGGAAACTTCAAATTAGGGGTGGCCTCTACGCCCCCATTACCATAGGCAGTGAACTCTCCATCTTGATTAAAGGATCCTGTGGTGTTCCCTAGCATGTCAGACAAAACATTTTTTGCCTGATGTGTGTTGATTATATACGAATATTCTAAACAGGCTTCTTCATAAGCATTGTAAACATTAGAAGGTGTAATCTCTAGGTCGAGAACATTTCCCCCAAGTTTATGATAAACATAAGCCACTTGGTCTACTGCCCCAGAGATAAAAGACCGGACTCCGGGGTTATCGGTGCCTGCTGACGTATAAACTCCATACGCCAGGGTAGCCTCTACTGCTGTCAAAGACCCCGTTGCGGGAAGAACTATTGCACTCACAGTGCTTAACGGCTGCAAATTAGTAGGCATCGCTATACCACCCCTTTAAAATACTCGACTTTAGTCGCCTTGTAAATAGTTTTTAGTAGACCCTTTTTTAAAAAAAGAAAACCTCGCCACAAGGACGAGGTTTCCTCAATTAATATTCAGACCTTTTTTCTGTTTAGGCAGAAATCAGATCGTGAACAATAACAAGACCGTACATGTCCGGGCGCACCATCTGAGATGCGTACCGAGTCATGACACCCTTACGAGGCACGAAGTCCTCGGGACCAAAAATGGTGGGTGTGGTCTGGAGTGGGACATACGGAGCGTACACGAAGCCGCTCTCCAAGAAGCTGCTGCCCTTACGTCCGACAAGAAGAACATTACGCATGAAATAAGGATCAACGTAAATCTCCATCTTGCGGCTGATCGAGCCAACTTGCTTCACGCCCCACGATCCTTTTTCATCATCGACGGCTGCCGAAGCACGGAAGCCAGCGGTGAATTCGAGGATGTTGGCAACTTCAGGGGAGCAAACCAAGAAGTTTGCGCCGCCGCGAAGCGTCTTACGGTGAATACGAGCACTCACTTCATTGACTGTCTCAAGAAGCGTTTCGTACCACTCGCTCACGGTGCCCGTGAAATCAGGATAGAGGCTGTTGCCATTGGCAGCGCCTGTTTCGCGATTCACAAACTTACCGGGAAGGCGACTCCAGTGCAGAGTAGCCGCTGTAGCACCACTGACCAGATCGTTAAGAATCTCTTGATCAATTTCAAGAGCGATCTGCTCGGAAAGAATACTTGTCAACTCAACTTCGGCGTCGAGGTTATGATAAGCGTTCAAATCCTGAGCAAGCTCGGGGCTCCATTTGGCCTTGAGCTTCTTGGTCTTAGCGGTCACAGCAACGCTGTCCACCTTGATGTCGATTTCGGGGATTCGAGGGTTATCTTCAAGTCCCCATCCACCTTCAGCAGTCGAGCCAGCAATGGCTCCAAAAGGACTGCCCGCTGCAACAAACCGATCTGCGATCGGGAAGCTCAATGAAGCACTAGTAAATGCGGTTCCGACTGCTGTGGCGACCTGGATCTCAAGGTTGGCAGAGCTAATTGTGCCGTCGAGCGACGCAACCACCATCAGAAGATGGTCGTTAGCCGAGCCCGACCACTGGTTCAGACGACGCACTTGGAAACCCGCTGTGGCACGATTGCCGGCAGCTACAAAGTTAGGTCCAGTGCCTGCGGCAAAGCCACCAGCACCGTCAGATCCCGACATCACAATGTCGTGAAGCGGGGCTGCTGCGCCCGACTGGAAGCCGACGCTGTACAGATCGTGAATACTACGCTTCACGACGCAATACGTTGATGTTCCGGAAACCAATTCGGGATCACCGCGGAATACACGACCGGTTCCGGCTACTCCCATATTCAGGCTTTCAGCATCACCATATGTACCAGCACGCACAATCACCGAAGTGGTGGGCGTAAGTCCTGGGATGGATCCTGTCGGGGACGAATAACCTTGGGTAATATCACGGAACGTGCTGTCGCCAAGGGCTCCACCAAGGTTCACACCACCCGTTATTTGTTGTCCAACGACACCGCCGCCATAAAGCGACTGGTCTTGGACTTCACCGACTCGTGGATCGCCTGGTGTAGGCTCCGCACTAAACACGAAATCGAGGAAGAAGATGAGTCCACTGGGGAGGCTCATCGGTTGAACGGACACGAGGTCCTGGGCCAAAAGATTGCCGAATACACGACGCACAATTGGGAATGCAACTGAGGCAAAGCCTTGGACATCTCCGGCTTGCATGGTTGAAGTTTCCTTCAAAAGTTGAGCAGCTTGGTTTTCCAGAAGACGCGACATAGTGCCACGCGTATTGTCATCAAGACCTTCCAAAAGACCAGTTCGCTGCCACTTTTCAAGTAGAGCTTCACCTTCGCGAGCCAAAGAGCGTTGGCGAATGCCTTCTGTTAATTTTTCTATTACAGACATTTAATTTACTCCTTGTCTTTATTTGTTTTTCAAACCAGCTAGCGTTGCCCAACGGGTGATGGTGGGGTTACGCTCAGTCTTATTGTTTTCTCGGGGACGATGCCCCAAAATAACTGAAGAGGGTCGAGTTACTGCTTCAGACAACGATTGTGTTCGGGTGCTCCTTTTGGAGTCCGTCGCCATTGTCTTTCGAAGGGTCTCAAAAACCATCTTCGCTTCATCAACCGAGCGTGCATTTTTCACCATCTCAACAATTCTATTTTTTTGTTGCTCATTCAGGGAGTGGGTAGACAATACACGGTTTGCGTATAACAACCTTGCGTTAACAAGGTTGGATTCTTGTAATCTTTTTTGTACTTTGTTCAAAGTTTTTTTCATTTTAACATAATCCCTCTGAAGGGATTCATATTTTGCCATGTTGCGCTCATGCTCTTCGATGTCATCTTCATCCATGCCATCGGAGCGCACCAAAGAAATTTCTTGGTCTTCTTCATGGTCTTCTTGTTCGAGTTCTTCTTTCGATTGTTCCACTTCAATTTCAGGAACATCGACGTTTAACATCTCTTTGAATATATCCAGCAGTTCGCCCTCGTCCAAGTCGATTTCGTCGTCCCGGTTGCCAGGCGCTTCAGCGTCCAGAGAGATTCCTACCTCATCCGCAATTTCTTGGCGGTCAAGTTCTAAGGTGTCATCGTCCAGTTCCGGCTCTTCTTCGGCAGCAGCAACAATATCATCCAAGTCTACAACGACCACCTCTTCATCGTCAGCTAGGTGAGCCATGGGCACTTGCTCCATCGCTGTGCTCTCCGGCTCTTCTTCGCCCATTCCCATCAGGGCGTCATCGCCCCCCAGGTCAGCAAGAGGATCGGCCATTTCTTCTTCGTCTTGTTCCAAGAGGCTCTCGACGGCTGTTTTCACTTCTGCCGAATACTTCTCTACAATCGCTGACTCAGCGTTTTTAATAGCCGCTTCGCGCAGCGTTTGAGCATCAATGATTGCTTGTTCTAGCATAGTAGACATGTAGTAAACCTCTCCTCGGATAGAGACACATCAATTTAATTAGTTTATATCCCGGCTAAATGACAATAAATTACGGGACGATGCAATAGCGCATCCTTTACACATCGTTAATTCCCGATCCAGAAAGCTCAAACATCTGGTCGGGAGCAATTCCTGTTAATTCGACATGAGCTTGCCAATCGAGAGTTTGCGCGCCGCTCAGGTTCTCAAGCCAAAAGGAAGTACACTTGGTTTCCATCTCCAACTTACCGGGATACGCGGTGGCTCCAGCGACGGTGGTCACATCATAGATTTTAAATTGGTGCCCTAAAGTTGTTACTCCGACATCATCGGGGTCCCGAAAGGTAACCGACAGGATTGCGGTGTCTTCGTTCATGTTGTAAATGGCTATGTGCCTGGAGACGGCGGGAAGTTTAATTTCAAGGATCCCGTTTACTGGCAAAGTGGAGCCCGACAGCCAGGGCGTTCCTGCAATTTGGTAAGACCCCACACTTGACAGTCCGGGTCCTTTATTATATCCTGTAAAATAGGGGCTTGTATCTGGTGATGCCATTCTTACCTTCTCCTCGTGTGGGGGCTCTTAAGACTAAATAGTTCTTCTCTTTTCTTATTTACCTTTTGAATTAGCCGTTTTTTAGCGCGCTTCTTCTCTGCCCTAATAACGGTGGGCTTCGTAAAGTGGGTCCTTTGGCGAAATTCTTCCACCACCCCATCTCTTTTAACTTTCTTTATAAAGCGGCGCACCATCTTCTCCGCGTTACCGCCGCACTCAGCGTTTGTCACAGTCACACAGGTTTGAATAATATTGCGATCTCTTTGGTTTTTGTTGTACATTTACTTTTTTCCGATACTGGTTGCTACAGATCCCCAGCTTCCAAAGCCGGGCAAAGTGCTAATGTCGAGTCCGGGGTCGGCGGGATGAACCCCCGAAAGGGCTCCTTTTTCATTGCCTTCCCGAATTGGCTGAGTTCCCTCAAACAGCCCTGGATCCTTGATCTGTTTTTTCGCATCCTCGTAGCCGCTACCACCAATAGCATCCATAACACGTTGGCGGTTT
>Ga0080013_1005990_pt1 | contig 11035 bp, 9 predicted proteins | sample ETNvirenome_6_85_FD_69236 | JGI IMG/M metagenome (GOLD analysis project Ga0080013, IMG submission 69236) | Marine viral communities from the Pacific Ocean - ETNP_6_85 (SPADES assembly) (version 2) | ecosystem: Environmental > Aquatic > Marine > Oceanic | place: Pacific Ocean | collected 2013-06-19
GTCGGGGTAGTCCGTCGCATCCTTGCGCAGGAACCTCTCGAAGAGGAGCCCATACTTGATGGGATCGATCTGTGTGATGCCCAAGACATATGCTACCAGCGAACCAGCCGCAGATCCTCGTCCTGGTCCCGTCAGTTGGACCTCGTTTGCCTTGTCGGAGATAGCCTTCATAGTCAAGAAGTATTTGCTAAACCCTCGTTCGTCAATAACATCAAGTTCTTGACGCAGACGATCTACATAGGTTTTGTCGGTGTGAAGGTCGCGTTCTCGGAGTCCTTCCAAGGCATAATTTACCAAAGCCTCACTGTCGGTGAAACCTGCTGGGACCACGAAGTCCGGAAGTTTAACCGCGGTGTTCGGCACAAAGGATTCAATTCTATTGAACGCAATGTTATGAGTCTCTGTGATTGAGTCCATTACCAACTGGTCATCATACTCAAACCCGCAAGTCTTTGAATAATACTTATAGGAATCCCACATCTGGTTTCCGTTCTTGGGGTACAACTCGTAGCCGATCTCTTCGACACCAGAAGGAAGTCCTGCTTGATCGTCTGCATAGGCAGGGGCACCCTTACCAAGCCAGCCGAGTCGTTTATACAACTCGCGATCCTTCCAAGCGTCGGGGTTGGGGTAGTGACTGTCTGCCGTAGAGATCAGAGTGACCCCAAACTCCTGACACACCTCAATAATATACTGGTTGAGTTCGTGCTGCTGGGGGATACTGTTCCACTGGAGTTCGCCATACCAACGATCCCCGAAAATCTCAACAAAGCGACGGGTCGTCTCACGCATTGCTGCGCGGACGTCGTCTGGTTTGCTTCGGAGCCACACATCCTTGCCTGTCTCCTCATCCTCTTCATACTCACTGTTTGCCCAAAAGTCGCCGGCGAGGGGTCCTCCCAGACAAGCAGAAGATGCTATAACCCCTTCACCATACTTTGCTAGCATTGCGTAATCCATACGCGGGTAGCGATAGAAACTCTCTTCTTTGTAAGACTCCGAAACAAGCCTGAACAGGTTGTTAAGGCCGGTCTGGTTCTGTGCTAGAAGCACCAAGTGCCGGCGGCGGTTGAGGGCTGACTTGCCCGCTGTCTTGGTCGCGCGCTCATCCTCAACAGTCGCACCGGAGGTATCGCCCTGTTTGGCCAGTGTCCTAGCGAGCTTCTTATCTTCCTTGGAGCGCTCATACTCTTCGCGCCACTCCTCGATGGACGGCACGAAGTATGCCTCCACTCCAAAGATGGGCTTAAATTCCTTCCCTTCGGCTTGCATCTTTTGCCAGTGTAAAAACTGGTGTGAGAACCCATTCATATTCCCATGGTCTGTGAGCGCGAGTGCTTCGCCCCCGTTCTCATAGCAAAAATCCATATGCTCATCTGGATATCCGATGGCATCAAAAATAGAGCCCGCTACGCTATGCGCATGTAGCCCTACGAAAGGAATCTTTTTCTCGCTCACTTGTTTCTCCCTCTATACATAGTGTTAGTGTTCGGGCGCTTGGTTCTCTTACCAAGTTCCGATGATATAAATTTACCATATCCTGACCATGTTGTCAAGTCATAAAAGCTTTTCATTTCCTGTTTTGTTCCCGCGGGACCTTCGCCAAAAACATCCTCTAGTCCATAGCTCAATGAAGCGCGTCTTTCTTCTTTCGGAAGAAGTTCCGAGGGCATTTCCCCCTCTGGGGGCATCTTATAATATGCCGAGTTAGTGGTAATGACATGCTTTGCTCTGCGCCACTCTTCTGGGTCTATCACGAAACTCAACGGGAGGCCGTCCTTTACGGTTTTTCCATTATGTGAGAAATAAAATGGTGCGTTCTTACGTAGTAATGACCGGTGCCCCACCACTTCTTTTGGATCCATCATCCCCATTGGAAATGATACGTAGTATTGATCAGGACGCGTCCATCTGGAAAACATTGTCTGTATCCAGTATGCCACATTTGCTCCATGGATTACCGACCACGCATAGTTATCAACTTTACCTCGATGCTTTGGGTGAATGGGCGCATAATAGATGGGCACCTCTATGTGCTTATCGCTTCCATAGGTCGCGAACCGGCCGCGAGTGGTGCTATCTATGTCGGTCGCATACTCCCCTAGGCGATGGCGCAACAGGGGTGCCACATCATCGTTGGCAACAATCCAAATAGAAGTGCAGCCGGCATGTAGACATTCATATACTGTAGCCTCTAGTGCCGTATAATTAATCCCCACCGGTATTAGAGAGGCATCCCACTCCATACCAAATTCAGTATTCATCCCGGCGACTGGGATAATCGCCGGCATATTCAATTTACTCATGTAGGGATATTCTCTCATCTAAGTTATCAACAACATTGAAACTGAATGTGTTCTTGATAGCGTGTCGGAAAGAATGTTGGATTATGAGACTTCTGCCGTCGGGCTGCTTAATCTCATATTCCTTTAGTTTGCGCTGTAAGAGGATGCGAATTATCGTCTCGGAACAATCAAAACTCTTAATATCCTCCGCGACTATGATGCTCGTGGTGATAATGTCCTTAAAATCACCGGATGTGTTTCTGTCTATGCGATTTGATGGAACAAATCGGATTGTTTTTACGAAGCTATCTTTAAGATTTAGAACAATGTCTCGACCCAATCGAGAACCAGCAGCAATATCAAACATATCATGAACCAAATAGTCGGAGACTATCTCCTGTGCACCCAGATTGCCGCAGTTATCCAGGTCAAAGATGTGAAGTTTTTTAAAGCTAATCAAGACTTTGGTGTTACCCTCAGTGACCACCTTAAGCTTGTCGTCGTGCAGCCCTACTGTTTGAACTTCAAAAGGAATCGGGAGCAGTGACCTCATCCCGAGATCGAAGATACCCTCGTACCATTTGCTCTTGATGTCTTGGTATCCCACAAAGTGATGGAAGGGGCGCTGGTCGCTATTCACAATCAGGTGATAGCCGTGCTCTCGCGCAAACGAAACGGCCTCCTCTCGCCACCCAAGGACTACGTTGTCGATGGTATATTCAAGAGGAGGCAGCTTCATCATAGTGCTAGTATAGCACCGATGATTGGTTAGGTCAAGAGATTATTTTAATTCAGAAGACTAAGACTGCGGCTCATCCGCGCGACCGGATCGGAGCTGGGCGGCTTTTCGGGCCGCGGCTTCGCGGTCTTCTTTTCCATATGGGTGCGCAAGAAAATCCGTTACCGGGTCCGTGATTCGCTCCCTAGCTTTCTTGTCCCAGTACTGCGCCTTCTCCTCGTCAGACAACGCAGCAAAGGCCGCATGTCGCTCAGCCGACTTCTTCTCGGAGCGGCGGAAGGCCAAGACAGCAGCGACAAACGAGGCGACGGCGACGGCACCACCGGTGACATAGCCCATGGACACGGCGTGCTGTGCTAGAGGTCCGGTACTCAAGGCTTTGATCACTTGCTCCCCGGCGAGGGCGCCGAAGGGGGCGCCGCCGATGCCAGCCCACATCAGGCCGATCAGATTCTCAGCCGTCATGACATATTTCTGTAGCCAATCTTCCTCCGATTCCGACTGGTCTTCCTGGCGTACGCCCTGTGATGCCGATGCGGCGGACTCAGCCTTAGCCAATATATCGTCTATCTTACCTAACACCTCCGGAGGAAGATTGGCTAACAGCTTATCGGCAGCTACGTCGGCGCCCGGTGCTTCTAGGACCTGAGCCATGTCTTCCGCGGAGGGCTCCTCGCTGGAAGCATCCGCTTCCGGAGACGCTTCTGCGGCTTCAACTTCTTCGCCGTTGTCCTCGTCAAGGAACTTACGCCAACTCTCTGTGATCAGCTGATGCTCTTTAAAACTTGAAAACTTACTCATGATATCTCTCCGCGGGTATTATAAATAGTCTAGGCCTCTGATAAAATCCCAATTACATGGTTTTCCTCGATGACCGGATCGTCGTAGCGTCCGTCGTCGAGGGGCAGCTCTGTCGGCGAACGAACTTTCCATCGTGTATATGGCTGACGGTATGCCTTGAGTCCGAACAGACAATCATGATGAGACAATGATGCAATTAGTTCATACCCATATGAAGCTAAGTATTCCCGAAGCTCCGTCTTCTGGTCGCATTCGATGGCCATGAAGGTCGGTTTGTTAGCCTCTAAATTTAGTCCATCTAAAACTTCAAACTCGTAACCCTCTACGTCTAGACTAAAAAAATCTACCTTTTTCATATTATATTTTGATAGCAAAAACTCTAATGTATACACAGGGGCAACGCTCTTTTTTACTACTGAGATATCATCCCCGTGTGAAGCTTTCCCGGTACCTACATAAGTGCATAAAGGTAGGGACGCCTCCTGAACCTCTATTACTGATGAGGCTGACGTCTCTGCAAAAGTGCGTGAAACCAGGGCGCCGTGCACCACCACCGACTCGGGGCGCTTAAATCGGCACGCTTTTGCATGCCGGCTTAGAGGATCCACCAGAAGACCGGTCCAGCCAGACTCTGCAAGAAGAGCAGTATTAGATTGGTCAATACCGTCAGCGGCGCCGGCTTCCACATATGTGCCCAACTCCTCCAGTAAGTTGTTATCATAAAAAAAATAAAACAACCTCTCATTAACGCGTCCAGGGCTCGGGGTCACTCGGGGATTGGGTCCTCGACCAATTACTCTCATCTATTCTGCGTTCCCGCTTAAAATACCGATGACGTAGTTTTCCTTGATGACCGTGAAAGTCTCGCCGTTATGTTGAATGTCGCGAAGCATGTGTGCTTCCACAACAATCTGCAATCCGGCGCCCCATAGGGTTCCGTTTTCCCCCGAGCAGCTGACTACTTCAACCACCGCAAATGGGCTCTCTACTGCACGGTAGTCCTGGGGTAGCAGGATGCCGCTATCTTCTGTGTCTGTACCCTCTACGGTTCGTACCGAGAGGTAGTTATTAACTGGTGCAAGATTCATTTGTTTTCCTTTCTATCCACACTTTGCAAAGCCGCAGTTCCTACAAGTCACACAGCCCTCAATATATATAAGGCCCTCAGTTCCACATTCGGTGCAAGTGTGCTCAGTTGCTTCTTGCCCGTCTGGAATATAATTCTTTAAGATGCGGGCAATACACTTAGCAAAACTAAACATATCTGAGTCTCGATCCTTTTGAAGCTGTTCCACGACATACTGAATACTTGCTCCATGACGCATGCCAAGTGAAATCATACGAGTGAAGGCAGAATGGTTGGGATTATCGAAAACCTTAACCAAGTCCTTGATAATTACTGTATCGCCATTCGTCCCCACTTGTAAATCATAAATAGAATTCATTGTCTTCCTCGGATGCTTGACTAAAATACCCTCGACTTTGTCTTTTGGAATCTCAATTAGATTCGATAGACCGCCCATCACTTCGTATGGCTTTTCATCCATTAATCCCACCACGATCAACCAGCGCTCGCCCTTAATGGTAGTGTGGTGGATATTGCACGGCAACTCGATGGGGCGCTTGGGAGCTTTATGCTGTGGGAAGCCCGCTTCCTTTTCAACCACGAGCACTCCGGATCGCGAACCATCTACATAAACAGTTAGCCCCTTAAGGCCCTGGCGCCATCCTTCTATGTAAAGCTCTCCAACCAACGCCGGGCTGGTTCCCTTGGGGAGATTAATTGTGGAACTAATACTATGATCAATGCTTTGTTGAATTACCGACTGAACTGCGATACGCTGACGCCAATCAATATTGTCAGACTCCACAAAGAATGCCGGAATTTCGCCGTCGTTTGCGTCAAGCCACGCTTGAACATTATGATGGAAGACTCGGTACTCCATCCAGCGATCGCCAAGGTCATCAATGTGGTCAGCGTCAAGATGTTGTTCGTCGTGCGAGAGTTTGCGTCGACGGATGTAGGAGTTCCTAAATACCGGCTCCAAACCTGATGAAGTTTGAGACATAATGGAAACCGACCCCGTTGGCGCATTCGTCAGAATTGAAATATTGCGGCGCCCATGCTTGGCAATCATTTCCTGGAGTTGCTTGGGAAGGCGTTGGATGAACTCGTTGTTTTCCTCAACGCTCCAGTCGAATGCGGGAAATGCGCCTCGTTCTTGAGCAAGATAGACGCTTTCCTCGTAGGCTGCGTCGCGTAAAGTACGATAGATTTTCTCAATGATTATAAGAGCTTCGGGGCTGTCGTATGCCAGATTTAGGCATGCAATTGCATCAGCCAACCCATGAGTGCCTAGGCCGGTTCGTCGGCCATTATATGCAGCGTGATATAGTTTAGTCCACAGCTCTCGCTCGTCGTCGGTATCAGCAACCTTCCGAATGTTCTCAAGCTTCTCTAGTTCAAGCTCAATCAAATCATCAGAAAGGCGCATGCCAATTGCTGCGACCTCTCTCAACTTGCCAAAGTCAAAGTCTGCATTTTTTTCAAAAGAATTTTTCACGAGACTTTTCAAATTCAAAGAAATTAGCCTACAGCTATCATAGGCCGAGAGTGGTATTTCCCCACATGGATTGGTAGTCCTAGTCTTAAAGTCAGCATACTCATGAGCCGGCAGATTCTTTGTAATATTATCCCACATTAGGAGCCCGGGCTCGGCAGTCTTTGTAGCTGACTCTATAATAGATTCCCATAGAGAAGCTGCATCCACCTCACTCAGATAGGTTGGAGTTTCGGCCTCGACCGGAAACTGAAGCGTAAAAGAATCATTGTTCTCCACAGCCTTCATAAAGCTATCGCTTATTTTAACCGAAACATTCGCACCAGTTACCTTAGTTAGGTTATGTTTCATCTTTACAAACTGTTCAATGTCAGGGTGACGAATATCCATCGAAATCATGAGGGCGCCGCGGCGACCATTCTGTCCGATCATCCGGCAGACGTACGAGTAGAAATCAGCAAAAGACCACGCACCAGTAGTAGTGCGAGCGGAATTATTAACAGGAGTCCCTTCAGGACGCAAGCTAGATATATCAATCCCAACACCGCAGCGGCGCTTAAAAAGATTCGCAAGATCCTTACCAGCATCCATAATACTCGATACGGAGTCGGTGGGGTTATCAACAACAACACAATTAGACAAAGACACATTAACATAATTATTTCCCATTCCCATCATGGGGGAACCCTGGGGGACAATATGTTCGAAGCCCTTAAGGAATGAATAAATTTCGCTTTCTGTCAAATGATTTGACTTGCGTGTAATAAACTTATCTTCTATCCGCGCGAACTCTTTGGCTAGCCGTTTGTGCATATCGTCAGGGGTTTTCTCAACAAAATTGCCCTTCTTGTCGCGCAAGCAATACTTGGTCATAAAGACATTCGTTGCTAATTCATCACCACCAAAATATTCAAGTGTCGCTTCTCGAACTTCATTCTCATCAAACATTGTTTAGCCTCCATTCTTCTTTTTAAATTTCTTATACTTCTCCACCAGGTTCTCTTTTTGCTTTTTAGCGCTCACTTCCGTAAGTTCATCTTCCGCGGAGGGCTCCAATACCTTGATGCATACATTTGCCGTATCCATAAACAAAGGAAACACCAGACCATCTGGGCCATTCCGGTTCTTAGCTATAAATATTCTCCCACCATTTGTAGTCTTATCCTCGATAGTTCTTGAAATACTAAAAATAAAATCTGCAACAAAGCATTTATTAAAGGCTTCGGAGATCGATTCCATGGTAATGACTTCTGCGTTTAAACCAGATCTATTGGTTTGAGATGCTGTCCACACTGGGCACTTATATTCCGACGCAATTGCGCGTAATTCTTCGTATATGGATTCCAGCTCGTTCCTTTTTTCTTTCAGGTAACGAACAGGCCGGAGGAGGTCCCCATAATCAACAATGATCATATCCGGCTCAATGCTACGCATGCGCAGCTTTTCTAAGTGATTCCGAACAGTTTGAGTGCTGGCTGTTTTTGTAGGATATTCTTTTATAATAAGTTTGCCGTCGATATCCTGCACTTCTTCGTAGATCTTTTCCTTAAAAGCGGTAAGATTTTGAAGAGGGATTTTAGTAAGACACGAGTCATAACGTGAAGCGACTACGGTATCTTGTAGCTCTAAAGTATAATGTACTACGGTTTTCCCTTCTTTAATGGCCTGCGTCCCCAAATGTACGAGGGCCATAGATTTACCAGCACCCGTAGGGGCAATCACAACGCCCAACTCCTTTTGGCCTAAGCCGCCTTTACACAAATCATCAACTAGATTCCAGCCTGTTGTAACAGGGTTGCGAAAGCGGGGCTTAAACCTCTCTTCAAAGTCTTTCTTCCAATCATAGCCGCCTTCGTTATCTATCCCTAACTTAAGCGAGTCATTAATGACCTGAGAAATCTCGTCAAATGAGGAGCTCTGAAGTAGGGCTATGGACTTTACCATCGCCGACTTAAGGTTTTGCTTCTTACAGAAATCTAGAGCGGTATCTTTGATATACTCAATATCTGTTAGGTCTGTGACTTGACTCCGAACATAGAACTCGCGGGTCTGCTTAGCTGTTAGCTCGTTTTCGTTATCCAATTCAGAGCGCAAGATAGTCTTCATGATGTCCCGCGATGGATGAACCCCATACTTTTTGCGATAATTAAATACTTTATTCAAAAACAGTTTAAGATAGTTTAGCTCTAAAAAATTAACATCTAATACTTCTTCAATCTGATCAGCAAAGGAACGGTCGTCCAGTATCACCATGCATAATTTTTCTTGAAAGGACTTGCCGTACTTTGAAAAACTGACAGGCTCACCGTTTAATTTCATTGCTTCCCTCATGACCAATAATACTACTTTCCGAGCGCTTTGTCAACACAGATTCTATTCATTGCTGCGTGGAGGTCCTCCCAATTAAAGACCCCGAAGCCGTCCTGGTTCATCATACGAATAATCTCAGTTTTATTGTAATCGTATTCAAAATTATCCAGGGCATAACACACCTTCTGCCGGCACTGTAGAGATAACGCCGGAGCGTATAACTGCATCAATTTATAGTTCTCTATAATTACATCTCTATACTCTAAAACGTTCGTGAAAAACTTAGCTTTCGAGTCACTGTTGAGACAAAAGTCAAAAATCTCTTGCAATGTCGCGTCTTTATCTTCCCTAAGAAATTTTAAGTTTTTTGAAATACTTTTTAAGCCAGCACGAGGAACACCCTTAAGATTGTCCGATGGGTCCCCTGCGATGGCTCTAGCCATGGCAAAATTACGAGGATGGATATCAAAATCCTCGACGATATTGAGCTTGTTGTGTACTTTCTTTTGAATCGGTCGAAACAAAACTGTTTCATCATCGCAGAGTTGCAGGAAATCCTTATCGCTGGAGACTATTACCTTTTGCCAGCCCTTAAATTGTTCGACTTGCGTAGCATATGCTATAACATCATCGGCTTCTACCTCGTCAAAACGCAGCTGAATGATGGGTAGTTCGTTCAGATACTCCATGAGGCGCAGCTGTTGCCACGCCATGTTGGCGCGCTGTTGCTCTTGGGTCAAGTCCGTCTGTCTATTGACCCGGATGGGCTTGCGACCCTCTTTATAGTTCTTGTTCTGCTCTCGTCTCTTGCGACTTCCACCAGGGCCATCCCAGATGATCATGACGGCATCAGGCTTTATGTCTCGACAGAGCTTCTGTAGGATGCCTAGAAAGCCTTTTAAGCCCCCTATGGGCTGTCCGTGAAGTGAGAGGCTGGGATTGACGATGAAGGCTCTAAAATAAGCGTTCAGGGCGTCGATGATCATTACTCTTTTCATAGTCTTATGCTCTCAATCTTTCCGATCTCATTTGTGTATACGACACGCTTGACTCCGACATGACGCATGGCGGCTTCACACATAGGACAAGGCTTGCTAATTCTACCTTCTCCAGCTTTGTTAATTCGCGCCACATAGACAGTAGATCCCTGTGTGGTGGAGCGGGCCATGCCTAGGATGGCTCCCAACTCTGCGTGGAGGGTGGCTTCGCCGCGGCCCTCTTTGCGAAATCTCGCGCCGAAACTACAATGCCGGTGCTTGTTGCAGGAAATGCTACGAACGGAACTGCCCTTTACCAGGACGGCTCCGTGCCTAAACTTTCCATAATCTGATTGTTCTGCCACTCTCTTAGCGAACTCTATATATCTCTTGTTCTTCAACTGTATCCCCTCACGTATGAAGCTCCTATGAGTATACCTCACAGAGGGGGTGATGTCAAGGCTTCTTTTTGCTTTGTTTCCAGTCGAGCCAGAAGCCCGCGGCCACCATCAGATGCATCACCAACGACGCAAGGTACTCATGGAAGGTGGCGTAATTTGCAAAGTGCAAATGCACGTGGCCCAAAACCCAAAAAGGTATAGCCATTTGCTGACTATACCAGATTAGGAAGAACTTTGCAAATTCTTTCATTCCTTATCTACGTCGTAGAAATCCTCAGCGCTTCCCTCGCGCGTGTCAAACTTACGAATGATCTCCTCATCCATAATCTCGAACACTCGGTTCTTGAACTTCTTGTCTTCCAGTTTAGAAAGCCAATGGGCAGTCTGGAACTTTTCTTCTGTTCCATCCTTATGCACGAGGGAGAACCAAGCGCCGGCTTGCTTTAAATTGTCCGAGCCTTTAATAGCTTCAAGCCAACTCTCTGCATCTTGAATGCCAACCTTGTCAGTGCCCCATAAAATCTTGAACGCACAGTTGCGCCCTTGGGTCCCGAAGCGAGACTTCTCCAGCTTAACTTTTACCTCGGAACCGATGCGGAAACCGCTCTCGTCCTCGATGAAAGCAGACTTCGCCTTGCGCCCTGTCAGCCAGATGCGCAGGGAATACACATAGTGCATAGCCTTTCCGCCTGGGGTTATAAATGGGGTCGTCATTGCGACGATGCGGGCGTTCGGTCCCTGTGGGATATTGGTCTTCAACTGGTTAAGAACCAGGAAGGCAGACTTTGTATTCGCAATTGGAATGGTCAATTTGGACATCCCCTTGGAGAGAATGCGCGCCTTCATTGCCATCGTGGATTGAGGATTGAAGTCTCCTTCCACATCCGTAATAGTGGGAGTCATAGCCAGAGAATCCCAAATGAACAAGGTTCTTTCTGCTCCGGACTTTAAAACATTTTCA